>Ga0181352_1000115_pt1 | contig 37171 bp, 55 predicted proteins | sample Fa13VDMLBSN_FD_130103 | JGI IMG/M metagenome (GOLD analysis project Ga0181352, IMG submission 130103) | Freshwater viral communities from Lake Michigan, USA - Fa13.VD.MLB.S.N | ecosystem: Environmental > Aquatic > Freshwater > Lake | place: USA: Michigan | collected 2013-09-23 | reverse complement strand
TACAATAAACCATTAATGAAATATCTTATTACACTACTTTTCATAATCTTCTTATTTGTTAGTTAATAAATATACACAAAAAAAATTAAAACAGCAACTTTATTTTCCTATAATAGAAATTAATTATATCTAAAGATAATAATCCTTTTTACAAAATCCAAATTTTAATAAAATTATTTTCCTTGTCCTCTATATGGTTTTTTATAATGTTTAGATTTTTTGTTTTTAGATGAACATTTTTTAGATACTACTCCAGGACGTTTTTTTCTAGATTTCTTAATAAAACTAACAGTTTTAATTAATTTTGTTTTTGCTGCTGCCATTTAATGTTATGTTTATAATTAAAGTATTTATAAAAACTTTTATTATTTTTTAACATAACTTAATCTTTATTTCTAAAACAAATCAAGAAACCCAAGATCAATATTTTTTTCTTTTAATTTTTGGTTTTTATCATCATTTTTAAGTAAATCATCTGCCATTTTTTCTAAATGGCGTTGCTTAATTTTATCATAATCATTAACAATATAATTATGTTTTTTATGCTTTAATAGTTTTACTTTTTTCATGGTTATAAATACTAATTATAATCTAGAAATATATTCTTCACCATCCATTTTATCATCATGAAGACCTAAATTCTTTAATTGTTCTATTTGCCAATCATCTAATTGAAAATTTACAGCTTCAGTAGTTTCATTTAAATTAATATGTTCTTCTAATTGCCTCATATCTTTATTTGTAAAAATATTACCTACAGTTAAAAAATAACAATTATAACAAACTAATTCAACATTATCTATTTTAAAATTACGTTTATTTTTATCTTTAAAAGATAATATAAGTGGCATTTTATAATCAACTACCCTTCTTTCTTTAAATCCACACATCGTACATACTTCTTTTAAATACCCTTCTTTAATAAGAATTCTTTTTACTTTATCTGAAGTGAAGTGTTCTATTGGGATTCTACCTTCTAATATATCATCTAATTTTAAAACAGATTTTGGACCATTGCTTAAAAATTTAGGAATACCTTTTCCACATTGATTTTTATGTAAATCAAAAAGTGTTACCCCGTTCTCATCAGTATATAATTTCATATACTTTTTAGTATGAATGTAACTTGCATTTAAAAACCTAGCTGCTGCTTTAACAGATTTGGTTTTTTCCATTGCTAATAATATTTGTTCTTTACTTAATGGACGGGGTAACGGCATATTTTTTATATATATGGATCAATGTCTTCATCGATATTTTCTTCTTCATCTTCTTCTTTTTCTTCTTCATCCTCATTATTATCATTTTTATTACTTGTAGGATTAAAAGAAGAATCGTTTTCAACATCTTTTAAAGATAAATTTTTTTCATCTTTATCAAGATCTAAAACTTCCAATAGATGGTTATCATCTTTGTTTTTATTACTTAATAAGTTAACATATTTCTCATATTCATCTTCATCTAAAATAACTATATCATTATAGTTATGATCTCCTTCTCCTAAAGAAACAGTAACTGCTTTTTTAGATCCGGTTTTAGAACAATTAACACAAGTTTTAGTTAATGGTAAGGCTTTAAGCCTCATAGGATGAATCTCTTCACCACAGAAAATACATGGTTTATTCATAACTTTTATTTAATTAAGCTTATTATATCATATAATATTTCAGGAGTATTTATAAATATTTCTTTCCCACTTAAATCTTCTATAGGAAGCATTTTTCCATCTTCATCAAATCTATCATACAAATACCAATATATAATTTCTCTTACTTCATTATTATATTTTAATTCTAATAACGATTCAAAAGCAACAAAATATAAATTTTCTAAAGTTGATAAATCAATCCCATATTTTTCATACATTTCCTCTGCTCTTAAATTTATAGACTCTATTACATATATTGTTTTTATAAACAGTTCTCTTTCTTTTTGTTCTGGGGAAGAATATGTTTCCTCAATTGTAGGTTTTATATTGAGTATTTTTTCAAATACTTCAATTATATTTTTCTTTTCTTGTTCTGTCATCCTCTATTGTGTCAACTGAATATATTTTAGAAAATTGTTCCTGAGATAAATTTTTTATTTTTGAAAAATGTTCTTTGGCTTCAAATATATCTTTAAAATTACCTTTATTAATAGGTTCTTTATTTTTATCATTTTTAATATAGAAAAAATAAATCATAGTTTTTTTATAATATCACTAATTTCTTTACAACCCTCATAATTTTCAGACATTGCAAAATTTTCAATTATTTTTTCTAATATTTTTTTAAAGTCTTTTCTTTTAACTATCAATTTACATTCTAAATTAGATATTTCTAATAAACAAAATTCTTTTTCTTTATTTTCTATTGCTTGCTTTATAGCAGCTAACGATTCATTTAATATAAAGGTAATAAAACTTTCGTCATTAACCAAATTATCTAATTCTTCTTTTTCACCATAGATACTTACTTGAGGGATTGTTCTTAAAATTTTTTCCATGGGGTTTAATTTATTATAAATATTTAAAGATATTAAATTATACTGCATTATAATGCGGTTTTTATTGTATATAAAACATTCAAATCAAAAATATATAGAGGGTGGTGAAATGTATTAAAAAATTTCATATTCAATTTCTGTGTTAGAAAGTCCCCAATTTTCATCATTTTGAGATTCATTAAAAAATTCAATCCAATCCCAAGGACTATTATAATGCTGTTTCGATGGTGATGAACCATCATTCCCCATACCCGTATGTGATAGATGATATAAAGGTAAATCGTAATATGCGGTTAAATTAAATCCATTTAAAACAGCTTTTTTCTGGATATTAGTGTCATTGAAGCAGGAGTATATCATTTGTTCTTCAAATCCTTTTATTTTCTTCCATATATTTTTATGAGCTAGCTGAAAGTCACCGCAGCAATTTATTAGACTATAATTATCATTTGGTGTTACTTGGGCTGGGAAAATTCTGGGTTGACTTTCAAGATCCATTTTGTCTCTAAACTCTCTCCATTGTTTAAATCCTAATTTTTCTAAATCTTGATATTCTACATCTCTTCTAGATATAGAGTAAAAAGTATTTTTGTCAGCTTTAGATAAAAAATTATCTAAATATTCTTTTTTAGGGGCTATGATATCCATAGTTGAACATATAATCCAATCAGCTTCACATCTTTGAAGCATAATATTTTGTGATATAACTCCATTAAATGGACTTACATTAGGATTATAATTTGTTAAAATAGAAGCTGTTTGTTCATCTATTACAAAATGTCTAATTTTACCTACTTGGGGTATTTTATCTTTTAATTCCCATAATATTGGACCTTTATTAGAAGGTGAATTCCAATCACAAAACCAAACTTCATCAAATGTTTCAACCATAGATGTTAAACAAGTAATGATTCTTTCATCTTCCTTATATCCATCATTTCTACAACCTAATAATATAGCTGTTTTTTCCATTATTTTTTATTTGTATAATAATTTAACCAATATTCAACCATTTCATCAAGCATAGACTCAAAAGTATACTCATGAGACCAATTAGTTGTTTTAACTAACTTAGAACAATCCCCTTTTAGATTATGTAATTCCTCAGGTCTTAAATATTTTTCATCTGTTAAAACATATTTTTTCCAATCTAATTCTAATGAAGAAAAAACATAGTCACATAATTCTCTCACAGTGTGAGATCTTCCTGTAGCACAAACAAAATCATCAGACTTGTCTAATTGAAGTATCTCCCACATTGCTTTAACATAATCTTTTGCATGACCCCAATCACGAGATGCATCTAAGTTTCCTAAACGCAATTCGGTAGATAGACCTAATTTAATCTTAACTGCTTCTTTACAAACTTTATTTGTTACAAAGTTAGTTCCTCGTCTTGGAGATTCATGATTGAATAATATCCCATTAGAAATAAACATACTGTATGAATGTCTATAATTTCTACTAATATTGTAGGCATATACTTTAGCACAACCATAAGGTGAAACTGGGTTCATCGGTGTTGTCTCTCTTTGATAGCCGTCTTCATCTATGTTGTTACCAAACATTTCTGATGAAGACGCTTGGTATATTTTAGTATCAGGTTTTATTAGGCGAACAGCTTCTAATAAATTCAAAGTACCTATTCCAGTAGCTTGAGCTGTATAAACAGGTTGATCAAAAGATATTCCAACGTGAGATTGAGCAGCTAGGTTATATACTTCATCAGGCATTGTTTTAGTTATGATTCTTACTAATGAAGCCATATCTGTTAAATCAGCATACTCTAATTTAACTTTTCCAAAGACTGGGTCTAGTCTGAATGTTTGGTTTTCAGCTACTGAATTTCGTTTTAATGTACCAAATACTTCATATTCTTTTTCTAATAACAATTCAGCTAAGTATGATCCATCTTGGCCATTGATACCAGTGATTAATGCTTTTTTACTCATTATTTATTATTTCTATTATTTTATTAAGATCATTTTGGGTTAAATCTTGATGATTAGGAATATAAAAACCATATTGATCAAGTAATTCACAATTCTTTAATTTAGGTTTGATAAAGTTTTCATACCAAAATGGTTTATTAGCTAAATTTCCTGCTATTAAAGGCCTACACTCAATATTATTTTCAATTAAATTATGTAAAATATTTTTTCTATCTTTAGATACAATAGGCATAGCAAAATTTGAAACAAAATCATCTAATCTTACTTGTATATTTAATTCATTATTTTTTATATTATTAATATAATGATTAAAGTTAGAATTCCTAATTTTACTAAAATTATCTAACTTATCTATAGCTCTTAATCCAATGAATGCTTGAAGATCAGTTGATCTTAAATTCATACCTGGTAGGTAGAAGTTATATAAATTGTCAAAAACACTTACATTATATTTAGATTGGTATTCATTTTGGATATGGGTAGGCAAATCACGAGTCCAACCATGACTTCTCATCATTAATAAAGCATAATAAAAATCTTCATCATCAGTGTTAATAAATCCTCCCTCAATAGTACTTAAATGATGTCCAAAATACATTGAGAAAAATGAAGCTAAACCAAAGGTACCTAAATATTTTTCCTTATATTTAGACCCCATACTTTCACAAACATCTTCTAGTAGTATAACATCATATTTTTTACATAACTCAACCACTCGATTCATATCAGGTATTAATCCTAAAACTGACACTAGTATAAGAACACTGGGTGATTCTTTTTTAAATATTTCCTCTAATGAATCCAAATCACAAGATAGATCATTTAAATTACAATCACATAATATTGGTTTTAATCCTAAAATAATAGGTGAAGATAAATCAGTAGCCCAACTTAATGATGGAACAACCACTTTATCATTTTTTAACCTATTAGTGTGTTTTAAAGCCGCTAAAGTTAATAATATAGATGATGAACCTGAATTGACAAACACTGAATATTTGGTGCCTAGTTTATTAGCCCATTTTTTTTCTAGTTCAACTGTTAATTCTCCTTTTGTTAGTTTAGGTATTTCATCTTGGGATAACCACTGTATTAAAGAATTAATATCATTTTTATCAATTGTATCACTTACTAATTTAATCATATATTATTAATTTTTTTATTCCATTCTATAGTTTTAGACAATCCTTCATTTATATCAATAAATGATGGTTTATTGAATTCTTGTAAGTATTTATCTATACTAATGTTAACGACTTTAGGGCTACCTACCAAGCCTGTTGTTGTTGAAATTGGAGTTTTTACTTCTTTACTTAATTTTTGTCCTATAATATTAGCTAATTCTTTTATAGATACATTTGAAAATCCTCCACAATTATAAGTAATAGATTTCCCATGCAATAATATATTCCAAAACATTTCAACTATATCAGCAATATAACAATATGTTCTTATGGATGAACCATCATCCATTAATTCAATATAATCTTTATTTAGTCCCTTATCAATTAAATTACTAAGTACTCTACCATCTCCTTTTTTAGTAAAAGGACCATAAGCTAAACTTAACCTAGCTATTTTAATATCATACCCAGAAGCAATATAACTATGACATATAGTTTCTCCACATCTTTTTCCCTCAATGTAACATGCTCTATTATGTTCAGGAGTAGTTGTTCCTATATCTGATTCTGTTATATTAAAATTATCATTTCCACTATATATTTCACTGGTGCTTACAAATAGAAATTTACCATCTTTTTTTAATGAATCTAATAAATTAATAGTAGCATCCGTATTAATTTTTAATGTTTTTAATCTATCACTTAAAAATTTAGAAGGCTGAGCATATCCTGAAGAATGAATAATTACATCAAAATATTCTGGTTGTAGTGTTAAAGAAGTGATATCACCTTTTAATTCTGAGTATTTAAAATCAAAATAAGATTGTAGATAATCAGGTATATCATTTTTGTAAGATAGATATATTTCAATATTTAACTCATTTTTAAGTTCTTTTAAACACTGGGATAGGTAAAAGCCTACAAGGCCTGATGCTCCTGTTATTAATACTTTTTTATTTTTAAGATAAGAAAAATCAATATCTTTAATTATTTTATTTAAATCATCTTTTAAAAAGTCCATTATATAATTTTATTTATTTTTTCTTTAATTAAATCTTCATTTAAACCTAATAAAGTATCAATTTGATCTTTTTTACCATAGTTTAAAATAAATTCTCTGGGTACTCCTATATTATATAGGCTATATTTTAATCCATTTAATGCTTTATTTACATAATAATTAGTTGAACCTTCATAAAAGGGCTCACAAATTATTATATTTTCATTATAATTTTCTCTTAAGGTAATTTCATCAAACGGTGTAATTGTTGTATAATACAATAAGGTAATATCTAAATCTGCTACAGCATTATAAACTTGTTTTAACATATTACCATAACATATTATAGTGGCTTTACTTCCTTTTTTTAGTATATTTGCTCTACCAAATACAATATCTAAATTCAGATTATGTTCATATTCACTTAATCTAAAATAAGTAGGTGATCCATTATTATATGTTTCTCTAAATAAAGAATCAAATTCTATTGCATTCCCAGGAGCTATGATTTGCATATTAGGAATTGACTCTAATATCATTACATCTCCAGGGCAATGATGTGTACATCCTAGTCCTGCATAGTCATATGAATTTCCTACACTTATAAAGTTACCATTCATTTTTTGATATCCAAAATCTACTTTTATCTGTTCTAAAGCTCTTTCAACTATAAAAGGAGATATAGTATGCATAACAGGAATTAACCCTGCTTTACTAAACCCGGATGCCATACTGACCATAGATTGTTCTAATATCCCTATATTATACGTCCGGTCAGGGTATTCTTCAAAGCATTTTCTAAAACCAAAAACACCAATATCTCCTAATAATACGCAAAGATTTTCATCTTTTGCCATTAGTTCATGTATTGTGGATGCTAATTGTTTTCTCATAAATTATTCATAATTTGATTAAATTCTTCTTCATTTGGGAATTTATGATGCCATTCAGGATTATTTTCCATTATGGATATTCCATTTCCTTTTATTGTATTAGCTATAATACAAACTGGTTTATTACTTTTATAGGTAAGGGCATTATATAATTCTTCATGGTTATGTCCATTTACAACTATTGATTCCCATCCAAATGAGTTAAATTTTTCTTTTAAGTCACCTAATTCTAATGCTCTATCTGTGGAATGATTAAAATCAATAATACAATATAAATTATTTAATTTATGGTGGTTAGCTAGTAGTGCTGATTCCCATATAGTCCCTTCATTTGCCTCTCCATCTCCTATAAGCACATATACTTTATTTAGATATTTTTTTACTTTATAAGATAATGCTAGTCCAATTCCTATAGGTAAGCCATGTCCTAATGATCCTGTTGATGATTCAATATTTTTAATTTTATTAGTTGGATGACCTCCTAATTTACTATTAAAATCACAAAATCCATCTAAATTATCTTCAAGTAAACCAAAATGATCAAGTATAACATACAATCCTAATGAGGCATGACCCTTACTTAATATAAAACGATCTCTATCTATTCTATTTTCTTTAATACTATCTATATCTAAAATTTTATTATATAAAACATATATTATGTCTAATATAGATAGGGAACTAGGTATATGACCTTCTTTTTTCAAAGTAGCTATGTTCACTATTTTTTTAATTATGTCATTCATAGCAATTTAGCATTTATATCTCTTAAAGATAAAATAGGATCTTGGATAGGCCAATTTATTTTTAATTTAGGATCATTCCATTTTATAGTGAATTGTTCATCAACATCAGCATATTCTCCTTTGTAAGCCCACATATAATTTAATAATGCTTGATCACTTAAAACTAAAAATCCAATAGCAAATTGTGGTGGTGTGAGAATTAATTTTCTAGATCTATCATTTAATATTATTGAATCCCATTTTAAATAATTTTGAGATTCTGGTCGGGTGTCAACAACTACAAAATATATTTCTCCATGTAAACAAGAAGTTAATTTCCATGATTTATTATCACCATGCATTCCTCTTAAAACATGTTTTTTAGAAGTAGATATTTTATTATGCTTAAAGTCTAGTTTAGGTTCAAACTCATCTCTATTCCATAATGTTAATAAATCACCTCTAAAATCAGTGTATATGTTAGGCTGATATATTTTTACTTCAGGGAAAATCATATATTATTCAATTCTATTATCATTTCTCTTTCAGATTCTTGTCTAAAATCTTCTTTTGATTTAATATTTTTATTTTGTTTAATTAAATCTTTATAAGATGAAATTTTAAATCTATTATTTTCAGATATAATTAAATTTTTAATAATAAACTGTTTAATATTATTACCTTTTTGCTTATATATATCAATGGCATACATTATAAAGGTATCATCAATTCCATAATGACCTAAAGTTTTTGGAAATTTTATATATTCTTTAAATAAATTAGATGATAATAAAGTACACCATCCTGAAGCGAATTTGGTATTTGATATATTTTCTATTAACTGTTTTTCTTCTAGTTGGGTATATAGTGTGTATCCATCAAAATTAAAATAATTTTCATGGGAAGGAGGTATATTTAAATATTGTTCATTTACTATTACATCCCAAGTTGTGTCCCATAATCTAGGAATTTGAGGAGAGATGATACATGTATTATCACTAACTTGTTCAAATGAATTGATTAGTAAAAATATAGTATCATCTGGGAAAATCATATCACTGTCAAACCATATAAAAGCATCAACTTGGTTTTTATATTTTTCAATAAAAATACGTTTATAACTTAATGCTCCTAATACGTCATCATCAAAATTAATAATAGGATCTAATATAACTTTACTTTCAACTATTTTATTTAAATTATTAAACTTATCAATAAAAAAATCACTTTTTAAAATACTATTATCCCAATCATAAAAATAATTGGATAAATTTAAACATGGATTAAAAATAATTTCATTATCAATGTGATTAAGATTTCGTCTTAATTGATGTATAAATAATTGGTAATTATCTATTTCATAGGGAGAAATATGAATACTAATATGATATTTCATTAAATTAAATTATTTAACTCAAATATTTCTATTATTTTATCACTAATACGCTTCTCATAATTGATATAATTAAAAGCTAAATCATAGTTTTCATTTACCGCATTTAAATGATTAACATAATAATTTTCATCTAAATTATTCAATTTATATATTAAGTCATCAACATTATCAAATGTAATAATACCTTCCATATTAAAAAAGTCACCTATATTAGAACACCCCCAATATACCGGGATTGTTTTTAATAAAAACATTTCCATTATTTTTTCTGTGAAATATCCTCTATGGCTTGTGTTTTCAATGCATACTCCATATTGAGCATCTCCAAATAATTCACATTTAGCAATAGCACATGTTTCAATTTGTTCTCTTATACCTGCTGTTTCCCAAGATCTGTATGGTATTGTTAGTTCTTTTGCTCGATCATGGTATTCAAATCTATAAGTATGACCATGTGTTTTAAGTAAATTTCCTCTAACATGAGATACTAAAAGTTGTTTTGTATAATCCTTCTCGTATTGTTCTGGTTTTAACCATGTTTCACCGTATGGTAAAAATATTGCATTTTCACAATTATTTAATACTTTATCGCTCCAAGTTAGTATTGTACTAAATGAATTTTGATTCTGAATTATCCAGTCATGATGTCCAAAGTATTCATTGGGCTCTTCATGAGCAAATATATTAATGGGGTTGATAGTAAGCTCTTCAAAAGAAGGAACATAATCAAAGAAAAAACTAAAGTTAATATTTTTTAGTTTATCTGGAAATATTTTTTCAAATCTAGATTCATTAATAAAACGGCTCTTAATATACATAGTAATTTAATTTTTCTTAAAGAATTCATCACATCCTAATCTAGTAATAAAAGTATAATTTTTAGTAGTTAAAAAATTTATGAATTTATTATCATAATCATTATTTTCAACAGTAATAATATCTATATTATATTTATTAAAATCTATAGATTGGAGAATTTTTAGCTCATTACCTTCAGTATCTAAAGATAAAAAATCAATATCATATGTTTCTACTATACTACTAAATGTTTTACATTCTACATCTATATAATCAAACTTTTGATCTGTTGGATCTAAAACAGTATTTATTCTCATTATAGCTTGTTGAGAAAACTCATCAACTAGTCCACTTAATACAGCTGTTCCTTCTTCTTTTATTTGGAAAAATTGAGTTGTTTCATTTTTATCAGATACAGCATATGGTAAACATGTACATTTTCTTATTTTTATCATTTTTTCGAACATTTCTGGATTAGGTTCAACACATATTCCACTCCACCCTAAATTTTCAAAAAATAATGAATTACTGTCGCATTCTCCATCATATGCTCCTATATCAACAAAGAAACCATTTTCTTTATCTTTAAAATAATTTTCATAAGCAAATTTATCTTGCTGGAATTGTGAGTAGAATTTCATTTTTAATTCTTTTTATAAATATTCTCTATAATATAATTAAGATCTTTAGTTATTCCAAATTCAGGGTAATGTTCTTTCATTTTAGATAGATCACTATAATAACACATGTGGTCACCTATCCTATTTTCATCCACATATTCATAAATTATTTTCTTACCGGTTATTGCTTCAGTTAAACTGAATGCCTCAAGTATTGAGCATGAATTATCTTTACCACCACCTATATTATAAACTTCTGCTATACGTGGATTAGCAATGAATAAATCCATAAATTGGATTACATCTGATGAATGTATATTATCTCGTACTTGTTTACCTTTATAACCAAATACGTTATATTTTGTTTCGTTAACATTGCATTTTACTAGATAGTTCAGGAAACCATGTAATTCTACTCCGCTATGATTCTCCCCAGTTAAACATCCACCACGTAAACATGCTGTGGGTATACTGAAGTACCTGCCATATTCTTGGACCATAATATCGGCGGCTACTTTGCTAGCTCCAAATAGTGAATGCTTTGATTGATCTATTGAGAAATATTCGTTTATACCGTTTTTATAGTCTGAATCCGCGTATTCATATCGTGTTTCTAGCTCAACTAGGTTTAAAGTGTTTGGTTTATCACCGTATACTTTATTAGTTGACATATGGATGAATATGCAATCTTTATTTGTTTGTCTAACGGCTTCTAATAAATGCAATGTTCCATTTGCGTTAGTTTCAAAATCATCAAATGGAATTGATGCTGCTTTATCATGTGATGGTTGAGCAGCGGTATGAATAACTACATCGAATTTTATTTGATTAAATAATTTAAGTATAGAGATTTTATTTCTAATATCCATTAGGAAATTTTTGAAATTACTGTGTTTTTTCTCTAGCTGAGCTAATCTAATAACAGTACTTCCATTTGGTCCAAAGAATACAGCTCGTTGATTGTTTTCAATCCCATATACTTCGTGTCCTTGAGTACAGTAATATTCTACTGCTTCTGATCCTATGAGCCCACCAGCTCCTGTAATTAGTATTTTCATATAATTTGATATTGAGGGTATTGTTTTAAATATTCATTAATTACATTAGTTTCAAGTTCTTTATCAATGTATGGATAATACTTAGTAGGATATATATGAGCATCTGTGTATAGCATTTCTAAAACTGATTTTAGTCTATATTGAATCATCTCTTCTTCATCAATGTTTGGATTTGAATCTATTACTGATATTCTGCTTTTCCAAAACAAAGGTAATTCTTCTAAAGTAAATTTGTAATCTGTTCCTGACTTGTCATATGCGTAGTAGTAATTATTTTTAGGATTTATATTAGTCCACCCTTCTTTATAATCATCATATCCATATCTTATTTTAATATTATTTTCAAAGAAACCAAGAGGAATATCTAAAGCAGGAACTTGATTATTAGTAATACCCTGATAAAAGTATCCATCAAAATGTCTAGCTAATTCTTTATAAGGAACAATTATTTTTTGAATATGAGTTGGGGAATGAAGTAATCTTTCTCTAAGTTCTCCTAAACCAATAATTCCAACTCCATCTGTTCTAGGTAGTTCTATATGATTTGATTTAAAAATATGTGGAGGGAATAAATGCAAAACATCATCCCAATTGTGTTTTAAAAACCAGTCTTCATATAAATTTTTTGAAATAATATGTATACTATCATAGCAGTGTCCTTCATATGAAACATAATTTTCTTCTAATTTATAATTTTTATTAAGGTTAGAAGGGAAAGATTCATGGTGATCCATATACCCGGATTTAGCAAATCTTATAAATTCGGGCCAACTGCTATACGAAATAGTTATATATTCTCCCTTATTATTGTTTTTAACATTTTCTATTAATTGTTGAGTGTATTCAATTGAATTATTTAAGGCAACATGGTCATGATTGCAGCAATAATGGATTAATTCATCATTAATTAAGGAGTAGGTATCAATCCAATCTTGTTGAATTAAATTTCTTTTATTAGAATAAATTAAGTCAATCCCTTCAAATTCTTCTCTTATAAATTTTTCTAAGTTTTTTTCATTTTCTTCTGAATAGTAATCCTCATCTAGTTGTATTTTGATTATTGCTCTCTTCCAGGGATAGAATTTAGCTAAACTAGATAATGTATATTTTGCTATATCAATTTTATTTTCTGTTCGTAGGTTACCTCTATCTTGTGTTACTCCAATTACTCCTTGAGATCTTAATCGTTCCCAATGACCTCCTGTTGATGATTTATTTGTTATAAAACAATTAAATAATAATACCATGATTATATGTTTATATCTTTTATTCCTTTATTTCTTTCTACATTAATAGCAAATGCTGCTTCAGTTCCATCTGGTTTATAATCATTTATTAAGTATCTAGGTCCACCTCCAACTCCCATTATTAGTTGGTCATAATATATTCCTAACTGAGATAATTGGTCTATGGTTACTTGTCTCATAGATTCTTTTCTACCTGTTAGCAGGATGATATTATACCCTTTACGTTCCCATTCATTTAGCTTATCTATAGTACCTTCTAATAGTTCAGGAATATATGAAAAGTTAGCTACTTCACTAGGTTTATTGTGTTTTATTAATGTACCATCAATATCACAAATAACTGTTTTAGGTCTAGGATCCATCTAAATAAATGTTATATTTGAGTTAATATTTGTTAATATATCATTTTTTACTTCATCGTTATATACACCTGCTCTTAATATCACTATTGCCTCAGAAATATCTTTTAATATTTTTGGACTTTTAGATATTAAAGAAGTACCATATAGTCTCTTATTTTCTTTTTTTACATCATTATCTAATAAACAAACTATTTTAGATACATCTAATCCAAATGAAATTAAATATTGAGAAAAAACATGAGCACCAAACAAATAAACAGGTAGATTTGTATTATTTATAATTTTATTAATTTTGTTTACATCTTCTAAATGATTATTAATATAAGTTTGAAAGGTAGTTTTATTTTTCTCATATAATCCATCAGGTAAACTTGTTATTACTTTATTTATTTTTTTAGCGCAATAAAATATACTGTGATCTTTTCTAAAGTATTGTTTCTCAACTATTTTAAAATTATGCTTATTTAAGAAATATTCTATATAAGGTTCAGTAAAGTATATTGTATGTTCAAAATTAATACAATTAGTATAGTTATTCTCTAACATAACTTGCATATTAGGAATAGCAAATATTAATAAATCGTTATCATTCATAAAAGATGATTTATGACTTATAAATTCATCTGGATTATATACATGCTCTAGAACATGAGAATGAATTACTGCTTCAAATTTTTCATCTGATGTGAACTTATCATCAAAGAATCCTTTAATTACTTTGATAGGTAAATTAGAGTCTACTGTTGGATTTGGTTCAATCATAGTCCAACTAATATTGTTATCTAATTTTAAATATTTTTCAGCTAAAATACCATGCAATCCTCCAATTTCTAAAATACTATTTGGTTTAAATTTATAAATAAAATCAGCAAAAGAAGCATGATGCTCACCCCAAGCTTTTCCAGTTGTACCAGAACCATGTTCAGCACTATATACTATATCTAATGGGAGTAAAGGATTAAGTTGAATCATTCCTGATTGTTTACTTATTTTCCAACTCATATCTGATAGTGTATCTTCTGAGGGATGTTGTTCTGTGCAACCCATGAATACAGGGAATTTTTTGAAGGTGTATAAATCTTCTAAATCTTCATTACCAAACACAACATCATTGTTTCTATTTATACAATTCATTTAATTTATTTTTAATGTTATTTTTTATTTGTTGATCAATATTTGGGAATTTGTTTTTAATTCTAACTAAAAATTCAGATGTTGATAAAACATAGTGCCCACATATTTTAATTAATTCTTCCTTATTAATATGTGGGTCAAAATCTTTATTAACCCACTTTTCCCATTTTTTAGATTCATAACATATTTTCCAATATTCATCAAATATAATGTTTTCTTTTATGTTATCCAAATAAGTTTGGGTTTCTATTAATCCAAATTCAGGAGCAATATTAATTGAATCTAATCCTAAATCAAATTTTTCTTTAATAATAGAAACAGGAATATAATCTCCATTATGTTCTTTAGATATAAGATTGTTTTGTTTGCATATCTCAATCATTTCTTTTAACCTAGCAGAATCATAATTACCTGTTTGATTTGTTCCTTTTAATGAAGTACCAGATTGAATTACTAAATACTTAATCTGGTTAAATATTTCTGGGGTTAATCTAGATTTAAGTTGATGTACTAAGTCACTTAATTCATATGGTTCAAACCTCCTAATAGCTTCTTCCGTGCCTACTTCAAATTGAATGTTAGGGTTCAGCTCATAACAGTATTCAATCATTCTGATAGTTTCTTCTAATCCTAAATTAAATGCGGGATGCTTTTTCCATGGATCAATATGAATAATATCTAAATATTTACAATCTTCTTTTAGTGATTCATATCCATCATCATCAATTTGACCTTGTTTTGGACCTGAATGGTCTCGTACTAATAGAATTTTATCTGTTTTGGGTTTAACATATTCAGTAAATTCTTGGGTTGTCCAATTGTTTACATATCCTCCATTACATTCTACTTGACGACGAGATGGGATTAGTCCTATATTATTATTTGTTTTATTACAAAATTCTATAATAGTATCTACTACATTTTTAGACATCGGTCCTATAAAATACTTAGGTGTCATACTTTTAAATTTTTATATAAGTTATATTTTCCAAAATTAAATAAGAAAGTACTAAATGGATATTCATGAAGTGGAGCCATATTAATCCATATTAATGATGTTAATATATTAACTTTTTTTAAATCATATCCTTTATTTATAATAAAAGAATGTAATGTTTCTTTACATTCATTCAATATGCTGTTAGTTAAGATATAACAATTGTCTGGGGAAGATCCAAATAGATTTTTATTCACCAAGTCATGGTTAACAGTTAAATTATGGTTTAATTTAGCTAAATCATAATATATGTCTCCTACTTCTAAATCCCCAGCAAAATCTTGTCTCCAATCAATTAAACAAAATCCATCTTGGGTTTTAATAATATTATCTAAAATAAAATCCCCATGGAATTGACTTGGCATTCCATCACATAACCAATCTATATCTATACTTTCTATTAAATCATAAACATCAGGTATGTATTCATCATTAATAAAATTAGATTCAGGATAATAAGTAAGATAATCTGCTACTCGTTTTTTAGTTTTGGTTATGTAAAAATCAAAACACTTCTTTTTAAAATTAGTACCAGGTTGAGGAATCCATAAATTTTTACTAGACCAGTTTAAAAACTCTAAAAATGTTTTTTTTCTGGTAGATCTTGAAAATAATGTACCTTCTGCTTTTTTATATTTATAAAAATTTTCAGTTGAATCTATAATGTTAGGTACTAAATTTTTTAAATTAGCAGCCCTAATTACTCTATTTTTATTAATAGTAGAATTAGCAAAAAATTTAATTACAAAATCTTTAAAGAAAAATATAGACTCATCTTTTTTATCTAAAACTTCTATACTTGATTTAAATGATTTACGAGTTTTAAATAATTCTGTTGTATTTCCTACATCATACCATTCATTACTGTTTATCCATTCTCCATAGAAATCAACTTTAGACAACATGTTATTTATAGCATGGACATCAGAAGTATCATTATGATTTAAATTAATTAATTCATTTAGTTCTAAAAAGAATAATTTATAATCTTTAATACCTGCTACTCCAATATATGAAAAATCAAAATTTAATTCTCCTTTTTCATTTATTTTAATAAGTTTATTATTATCTAAATGTAATGTCCTATATTGAGCAGAATCTTCTTTATGTGATCCTATAATATAGTTACATGTTGGAGATTTTGGATTATAATTAGTTATAATAGTATCTGAGGCATGGAAGATAAATGGAGTGTTTATCTTGTCTTCACACTGTAATAAAGAATATCCTAAACTACTACCTGTTCCTTTATATTTATCTACTTCAATAAAAGTAAAATTATGGTTTGGATAGGCTAATTCTAGGAACTGTCTTACATGAGAACCAAAATGTCCTAATGTTATAATAAATTCTATATCACTAGGATATGATTCTATAATATAAGAAATAGCAGGTTTATCTGCTACTCGTACAAGACATTTATTAGTATAATCTGTTAGTTCTCCTAATCTGCTACCTAATCCACTAGTTGTTATTAATACTTTATACTCGGCCATAACTGTCATTTATTCTAACAATATCATCTTCTCCAAAGTATTCTCCATGCTGTACTTCAATAAAAATTAAATCTTCTGTTCCTATATTAGTAACACGATGCTTGGTTAAAACTGGGATTACAATGGTGTCTCCTATATTGTATTCTTTTTCAATGTCATCTAACATGATAGCTGCTTTACCTTGAACAATCACATATACTTCACTTCTTTTATAGTGATATTGGTAACTAGGAGCTTGTCCTGGTTTGATAATTATTTGTTTTACTTTGCAGTATTCTGCATCTAGTAAATTCTCAAATTGGCCCCAAGGACGTTGTTCTATATAATTCATAATGTACTATAAAAATTATTTTGTTTTTCTTGACGTTCAATATCTTTTACATGTAATAAACTCCATTCAGTTTGAGGAGGAAGATATGTGTATTTTTTAAAACCTTCTAGTATTTCATGAACTTTGTTTGTCCATCTTATAGTTGGAGTATTTTTATAAACCCTCCATTGATAATCCCAAGGATTAATACGTCCTTGTTCATCTACTTTCCATCCCCATTTTTGAATATGTTCTTGAGTAATACCATTTACAAAATTTTCTCTAGGTACTAAATAAACATCTATTTCAGGATTATCTTTTATCAAATATGGGAGACTTCTAATTAAATATTCATTTGGAACTTCATCTGCATCTATTTGAAAAATAATATCTCCATCACATAATGAATTTAGTTTGTTTTTCCAATCACCAAAATGGCCTTCAAATTTTCCTTTATACCATTTAAATTTATTATCAACTAAACTTTCTTTAAGATATTCTTCTACTTCTTTATTTTCTTTAGATTTATCAAATAATACTATTATTTCATCTTCTTCGCGTTTATACTGCAATAAATGCGTTATTAAACGCTGTAATTCAAGATATTCATCACAAATCGTGATTGCAAAAGATATTTTCATATATAAACGATTTTAACGGGTTTATTGTATTTTTCACATAATGAGATTGAATGTTTTGTTCCTTTACTTTCACCATCCCAAAAAGCAATACAACAATCACAATTTTTAATTATATCTTCATTACGAATAAAACCTGCTTTTTTACCATGTTTATCCCAATCTGCAGGAAATATAAGTGTTTCTATTTTGTTTTCTCTAGCCCAATATTCTCCTAATTTATCTGCACCTCTAGCAGCACCACTTACTACTAAAGTAAGTTTAGGTTTATATGGTTCAAGAGTTTCTTGAAGTAATTCATAATTATTAAAAGTACGACTACCTATAATAGCTAATTTCATATCTTAAATATATAAAATTATTTATTATAAACCTAATTATTCAGGTAATACTTTTATGTATGAAAGAGCTTCAATATAATCATTTTCATCAAAATATTTAGTAGTAGAAGAATCCATTCTCCAACTATAATACTCTTCTTTTTTTCCAGGAATTGGATATTTAGTTTTTTCTTCTTCTCTAATAGGAACAGCTAATACGGCTGCCCATTTCCAGTTATCTTTATCTCCAAAAGCATAAATCATTCCTTTATCTTTTAAGTTTATAGTATTTGGAACCCATACTAAATTAGTTTCTGGATCCTCCCATAATAAGTCTTTATAAAGTTCAGGAAGTATTTTTACTTGTTCATTATAAAATTCAGTTCCTTCTTTCATTAATGAATTAGTCCAAAAACCACAACTTAAAGAATTGTAATGTTTTATGTTTGGTGCTACTTCTATTTCGTAACACAAATCTTTACCGCTTTTTGGACAATCTATAATTCTATCTTTTGTTTCCATTATTTAGTTTCTTCTACTTTTTTTAATTTTGGTAATTCAATCTTTTTTAATTGAGGAAGCTTAAGTTGAACAGGCTTAGGAAAATCAGGAATATTTTTTTCTAATAATTCACCTAATTTATCTTTCATTTTAGACCAACTAAAATTAGTTTTACTATAATATGATTGTCGTTTAGCTTTTTCTTTATAATTTTTATAATTTTCATATACATCTACCATAAAACTTCCAATATGTTGTAAATCTGGTCTAAACCAAGAAGATTCAGGAATTAACATATTTTGAATAACTGCACTTGGATGTATTTTATCTACAGTTCCTGGGAGTAGGATTGTAAATTCAGGTTTAAGAAAATCTGTATGGCCTGACCATCCTGTAGTAATTATAGGTTTTGCTATGGTACTAAATTCAAGTAATGGTTTACCAAATCCTTCTCCTTTTGTAAGAGAAATCATGGCTTTTACTTTAGGGTGATTATACAATCCATTAATTTGTTCATCCTTAAATTCACCATGAACTAAATAAATATTTGGTAAATTATTACTATTTACTGTTTTTCTTATACTAACAATTTTTTTAAGGATTTCATTTCTATCCATATATGAAGTGTTAGCTCCACTTGTTTTTAAAATTAATGCAGGTTTATTTTTCTTATTTTTAAATGTTTCATAAAATGATTTAATTAATAAACCTACATTTTTACGATCTTCACCTAAATTTCCTTGTAACCAATGTCCTACAAAAAGATAAGCAAACGATTCAGGGATATTATTTATTTGGTTAAATAAATCATTTTTAGTAGGTGATTCTATTTTTTTATAAATGTTTTCAAAAAACCCTTCAAACAATACTTCTACAGGTTTCTCTAGTTTGATTACTCTAGTAACTTGTTGGGTTTGAGAATTTTTTTCTTCAAAAACACTTCTTTCAAATACTTCTTTAGCATGATTAGAAGATACTACTACTAAATTCATTTTATTACAACCTAATATCCATGAAGGATCACAAATATCAGTTTCAATTCCCGAAGTAAATCCTATATTATATTTTCCTATAGGTTGAAATTCATTTGGTACAGTATCTTGTATCCATATTTCAGGTTGTTTGGGTAAATGAGGAGATGTCCAAATATGATCTTTTAAGAATCCCCATTCTTCAACATGTTGATCAATAAACCCCCATGAACAATTTCCCCATCTTTGAGGAAGGATTTTTATATCCCATTCATCTTTTTTGAGGTCTATTAAGGCTTTAACCCATCCTCTACTTTTAGCTCCATAACCTGAAAATGTATCAATGGGGCAACTTATTACACAAAGTGATTTATACATAACGTAAAATTATTTTAATATATTAATTTATGATCTCTAGTAACATCTAACTGGTATTCAGTAGCATTTATAAATTCAAATTCTTCTCTAGGAGTCCAAGTTTCAAATAAAGCCTCTATAGAATTTATTACTCTTTCTCCCATTTTTTCAGCAGTGAATCCTGCTTCATCACCTGTAGCCCATTCTCTTCCTTTAAGCCCTCTTCTTTTTCTTTCTTCTTTTGACAAACTATATACCTCAAATATTCTTTCAGCTGCATCTTCAGGATTACATCTATCATCTGAGATATAAGGTGTTGGGACTGAACCTTGTATTGATATGTTTGATGGTAAAACTGGGAACGCCCATTCACCGTGTTTTTTATAAGTTCCTCTATGATTAGATGGAAAATCTTTATTATATGTTATCCAATTACCTTTCTCATCTTCAAATCTCATTTGATCTATCATTCCTCCTTGTTGATTGGCTATAATTGGATTCCCAGCTAATAAAGCTTCAGTTAAACTTAATCCCCATCCTTCATTAGACGTTAACAATATTTGACAATCAGATGAATTGTATAAATAATTCATTTGTTCTAATGGCATTTTACTATTTGTAAACATAACTGATTTGGGATATTTATCAAGTAAATAATCTGTAACCGCACCTAAATCAGTTCCATGTTCATCTGCAATATCAGTATGAAGTAAAAATAAACATTTGTCTGCTTTATCTTTTGGTAATCTATCCAAAAACATTCTAAATGCTAATAATGTATCAGGAATTTGTTTTCTTCTAATATTTCTTGAATTAAAAAATAAAACAAAATCATGTTCTTTCCCTTTAAATAATTGTTTTTTGAATTCTTTAAATTCATTATATTTAGGATCATTGTCAAAAATAGGTCTAAAAGTATTATGATCTAAACCATGAGGAATATATGTTAATAATTTATTTTTTATTTTATCTCCCAATACTACTTCATTAATATTTTTGGTTTGTTTTGAAATAGACATTAATAAATCACAAGATTCATAATATTGTTTATTCCAAAGTGGATAAGGATATGGACTATCCCATATATTAAGATAGCAAATTGGAATTTTCTTTCTAATTTCGTTTTCAATCTGAAATAGCCATGTAAAATATCTAGGGTCAGTTATCAAAAATATAGCATCTGGTTTTTCTATTCCTATGATGCTTCTTACTAAATCTGGACTACCATATCCATCTGTTGGATATAATTTTACATCTACATCTGGGATTCCAAGGCTATTAGAAATATCTTGAGATATATCTAAACATTTTCCTCTATCAGGATGTTGCATTGCTCCAGCTATTTGTACCCAATTAAAATGGCCACAAGTATTTAAAACTATTTCTCTTGCAATATTTCCTACTCCACTATGAGTTCTTAAATCATCAGTAATGAGTAGAATTTTTTTTCTTTGGTCTTTAGGAATATAACTTTGTTTCATAACGGTATTATAATAATTATTCTTCGGATTTCAAACCTATATTATTGTGATTTTGAACTGTTTTTCTAAATTCTGGATTTGTTAGGTATAAATGAATACATCTATCGGCTAATTTTTGGAATGAAAATTTATGTCTAATGCATTCTAATTTAAAAGTTTCAAATAATTCAGGATCTATTTTTACAGATGTGAGTATTCTATCTTTATTTTTCATAAATATATTTTTATATACATATATTAAATTTTAAGAAATTCCCACTTTGCACAAATGTTTTTTTTCTTTAAATACACAGAATTGACATGACCATTTACTAGGTTTAGCTTCATGTTGTTTATCTTTAAAACCATTTTCACTAAATGAATTTTCAATAAAGTCATTAACAGATTTAAGTGCTTTACCTACTTTTATTTTTCCACTGGATGGAGAAAATAATTGTATTCGTTTTTGTGGATAATCAGAATTTTCAAATAATTTTCTTTTTAAAATAAAAAATTCAATTTCTATATTACCTTCAGGAATATTAAATTGTTTAGAAATAGCATGTTTATATAAAAGTAGTTGAGCTTGTTTTATTTCATCTTTCTTTTGTTTATCATCCCAAGATCTAGTACTAGTTTTAAAATCGAATATTTTTAAAGTATTAGTATTTTCATGGTATATTGCCATATCTATATATCCTATATAGGTTATGTTAGGATATTTTTCATTAGGTATAAAACTAATAGGTATTTCACACCCTGCTAACCAATACCCCCTTGAAGAGAAATATTTTTTTCTATTCTTTTTTAAAAAATTTAATATTTCAATACCATCATTATAATATTCATTTATTTCTTCTTTATTACTAAAATGAACATTACTATTTTTGTTTAATTCTTCTAAATATTTTGTTTTTAATTCTTTTTCAAAATATTCTTCTAAATCAATTTCATCTGCTTTAACCCCGCTAACATTATAAAGTACATCTAAATAATTTTGTATAGTATTATGCATTGCTGTCCCAAAAGTCATGTTTATAGAAAATGACGGTAATTTAAACCCATCTTTATAATTCAATGACCATTTATGAGGGCATTGACTAAACATAGATAGTTGAGAATGAGATATTGTTATTCCTTCTAATATTTTAATTTTAGAATTAACAATATATTTATGAATGTTTTTAATTAATGGGGGAGGTTGTTTTGGCATATGATTTTAATTATCACGATGATATTTTTCTGAAATGTTATTTTCTTCTTCAATCAATGCCCCTAGAAAAAGAAGATAATTTCTAGCATCTTTTATACGTTCTGTAATAGGTTCACTTTGTGATTTACCATTTGTCTTTATATAATTGTAAATACTATCAATGTGTTTTTTTAAAAACATACCACATACTTGTTGAGGATTTAAACCTAACATATTTCCCTCTTTAAAATTAGTTAAAACATCTTCTGAAGATTTGGTATAATCCATTCCTTTTGTTTGGGTGATATTGTTTTCTTCTTTAATAAATTGATTTCTTAATTGTTCAAATCTTTCTCTAGTCATTTGAGTATTTTTTTAATTTCTTTATCTTCAACATTCATTTTTTCTAAAATAAATTTGACTTCGTCTTTAGGTAAAAAATTTAAATAATCTTCAATTTCTCTATTAGAACATTCAAAATATTGAGATAAATAATTTAATAAATTTTTATCAGATTTTTTTTTAGTTGATTTTATGAATTTATTCCATACTTTTTTCTTTGGTAATAAGTTAATATACGCGTTATAAACCATTTTCTTATCATTTGACGGAATACATTGACATAAATCTGCTAATTCAATATAAGGCTCATATAAACTTATATAACGGTGTAATAGAAATGGGTTTACCGATTCTTTTTCAGAATCGGATAACTCATTCCATGGTTTTTTTTCAAAAGTTATATAACTTAATATGTTAAAAAAATCATTATTAGCCATTAAATACCAAATTCTTTATAATCATCACGTATTTCTTTTGGTAACATATCTAACAAAATTTTACCACTATTAACTTCTACTACACATGGAATTGGAACTAAACCATCACTATCAGAAGCCAATATAAATTTAGATACTTTTCTAAAAATAATAGCTTCTTGAAAGAATAAAGGTTTACCATCTTCTCCTAAAAGTGGAGTGGTTGTTTTTAAATCAATTTTCGGTTGTTGTGGTTGTTGTGTCTTCTGCATTTTGTGTGTTATTTATTGGTTCGTCTTCTATAATTTGTGCTTCTGTTATTTCATTACAAAAATAAAAATATCCTTCTTTTTCTAATACGGTATCACAATTCCATATTTCTTTTAATTGATTTGTATCTTTTATTCTATCTTTATTTATTTTTCGATATAAATCAAATAGTCTATCTTCAAATTTTATTAATTCTAATCTCATCTATATAATTCTTTTTTTAATTATTACTTCATATATTTTATACAAAGCAGCTACCATATTAAGTTCTTTATCAACTTTAAATCCTGATTGGTAGTTCATTTCGGATAAAATTAAAATTATTTCTCCATCATTACCTTTAGAATATTTTTCCAGATTATCAAATAAAAATCTATACAAATCATCGTATTCAGATAATTCTAAATTAATCACTAATTGTCTTATATTTTTAAAATCAGGTTTTGGTTTTTGAAATTCTTTTAATATTTCTTCATACCCGTTATCTGAATTGGATAAAGATTTATCTAGTGTTAATTTATTATTAATAATATTTTTTTGACATGTATTGATTATTTTTCTTAGATCTGGGTAGAAACGGTTGATTATTTTAACTAAATCCTCGGTTTCATAGTTTATATTTTCCTTTTCTAATATATTATCAACATAATGTGCTACTACTTTTTTTGATGGTGCTTTTAAATCAAATTCTTGAAGTCTACTTCTTAATGGTTCAATGAGTCTTTCTACAAAATTACCAGTCAATATAAATCTAGTATTCAAACTAAAAGTTTCTATCATATTTAATAGAATCACCTGAGATGCTTGGAGTAAATGAGTTGATTCATCTAATATTACTATTTTTAAAGGTTTAAAAGTAGCAGATGAAGCAAATGTTTTTACCTTATCTCTCATAACATCCATACTTCGTTCATCAGTAGCATTAAGTAATAAATAATCACAATTTATATTTTTTGCTAATAATTTTGTTAATGTAGTTTTGCCTGAACCGGGTTTTCCTACAAACATTAAGTGTGGAATATCTTGATTATTTATATATTCTTGAAGTTTTTTTAGATTTACTTCATCACATATAAAATCTTCCAATGTTTGAGGGCGATATTTTTCTACCCAAACAGTATGTTGTTTTTCTTTTATCATATTACATCATCATTGATGAAGGATCAAATCCTTCTTTTTTATCAGCAGGTTTATCAACTACAATAGCATCTGTTAAAATTACAGTTCCAGCAACTGATGATGAATTTTCTATGGCATTTTTTGTTACTTTTAATGGATCAATAATACCTTGTTCTTTCATATCTACAAAAGATTTAGATTTTAAATTATACCCAATCCATTCTTTTTTCTTTGAAACCAATTGAGATACTAATTCATAACAATCTAATTTATCATATCCTGCATTTGATAGTATTTTAATAAAAGGTGCAGAACAAGCATTATATATAATTTTTTTGCCAATTAAAAAATCTGATGAAGATGATTTTGGAAATGTAATATTTTTTCTTGCATGTAATAATGCTGCTCCTCCTCCAGGTACAATTCCATTGTCAATAGCAGCTCTAGTAGCATGTAAAGCATCATCCATACGATCTTTCTTTTCTTTCATTTCCACTTCAGTATTTCCTCCAACAAATACAATAGCTACACCCCCAACCATTTTAGCTAATCTTTCTTGTAATTTTTCAGTTTCAAATGGAGATTTTGAATTTTCAATTTGGTTTTGTAAACTGATAATTCTTTCTTCGATATTATTTTCAGTTCCTGCTCCATCAACTATTGTTGTTTCTTCTTTACCTATTGTTGCCATTTTACATTCTCCAAACCATTCAGTATTAAATTCTTCTAAACTCATTCCTTTGGTAGGGGATACTACTTTTCCACCAGTAAGAACAGCTATATCTTCTAATATCAATGTTCTTCTATCTCCAAAATCAGGAGCTTTTACTGCACATACTTTTAGGATACCTCTCATTTTATTTACTATTAATGTAGCTAATGCTTCTCCATCAATGTCTTCAGCAATAATTAATAATGATGAATTTTCTTGAGATGTATTTTCTAAAATTGGTAATAATTCTTTAGCCTGATTTATTTTACCATCATATAATAAAATTTTAGGTTTATCTAATACTGAAGTCATATTAGCGTTATTAGTAACAAAATATGGAGATTTATAACCTCTATTAAATTGCATACCTTCAACTGTTTCTAGATATGTTTCTTCAGTTCTAGATTCTTCAATGGTAATAATTCCTTCTTTACCTACTTTATTCATAGCTGAAACTATGATTTTTCCAATGTTATTATCATTATTAGCAGATATAGTAGCAATTTGTTCTATTTGTTCTTCTGAGGATATTCTTTCAGAAATATTATTTTTTAAATATGTTACTACTTCAGATACAGCTTCATCAATTCCTCTTTTTATTTCAACAGCATTAGAACCATTATTAATATGAGTTGTGCTTAAATTAATAATTTCTTGTGCTAATACTATAGAAGTTGTTGTTCCATCACCAGCATTATCTCCAGTTTTCATTGCTGCTTGTTTTACCATTTGAGCTCCTATATCTTCAATAGGATCTTCAAGATTGATAATTTTAGCAACAGTTACTCCATCTTTTGTTGATGATACAGACTGTCCATCATTATATACTACATTTCTACCATTTGGTCCTAATGTAGATGTAACAGCATCAGATAATGTGTTAATTCCTTTGTAAATCTTTTTTCTAGCTTCTGGTCCTAGTTCTACTATTTTGCTCATTTTTAATTATTTTTTTTAAATTATTCTTCAATTATTGCTAATACCATTGTTTCGGGACATCCCCAATATTCTTTACCTTCAAATTCTAATCTTGTAGGTCCAACATGAGGTAATTTTACTATTGTTCCTTCTTGTAAACTTGTCCTAACAAAATTTCCAGTTATTGATTGTTTTCCTGGTCCTATAGATATTATTTTTCCCATTAGTTCTTTAGAATTTCCAACATCAGGAACAATTATTGTAGAGTTAGATTTTTTGGCTTTAATAGGTTCTACAATAATAGAATCAAAAGTAGCAATTAATTTTCCCATATATTATATATTTAAATTTAAAAGTTTAGAAATTTGATTTTGGATTTTATTAAAATACTCTAAATATTCTTTAATACTATGATATTCTTTATCTTTATTAGTTAATAAAAATGCTATTCCTTTTAAAGTATTACCAAAAGATGAATAATGACCATGTGAAACCGTATAAGGTTTTGATTCCCTATTATTAGTTTTAGGACTAACATCTTCTTGTATTGTATAACAATACATGTCTTTTACAATGTAGAAAGGCTCAATTAAAGGATCAGTTATGACTGTAATTGATGATTTTGTTGATGTGTTATTCATAATTTATATTTATAATTTAATAAGATATTTTTTTAAGCAAAAAGTAAGTATTAGTTATTTTATCATCTTTAAATTCTATTTTTAATAATCCATCTAAATTAATATCAATATTAAAAACATCCGCATCTTTATTTGCTATTAATATTTCTTTTATAATGTTAGAATCAAAATATATTTTAAAATCATTTAATTCTTCTTCAAATTTAACATTAGATATAGGAATAAAATATGAAATTTTATTTGAAAAATCATTATCTTCTCCAAAACAAAATTCAATCTTACTTTTGTCTTTACTAGGTAATATACAAACAGTATCTGAATCATTCAGAGCATCTTTTGCTTTAATTAATGGGTTAATATTTTCATTTTCTAAATTTATTTTAATATTATATTTTAATTCTTCAACTTGAGGTACATTTTCAATTAAACCAAATTCAGATAATGAATAAGTTAAATCATAATTGTTATCAGATATTAACAATTTGGTAAAAATAGTTTGATTTTTAACTAAATCTAAAATCAAATCTCCTGCAGTTATACTTATAAGTTTATTTAATTGAGAAGTACTATATATAGCTAATTGAGAATCCGGGATATTAAAATTTTTAGCTGAAATTTTTCCAACCATATCTCGATTAGGGGAAACAAAGTCAATATCAAGAATATTATTTTTAATATTCCATTTTACTCCTTCTATTAAACCTTTTAAATGATATTTAGATATTATCGATTGTAAATATAACTTATTAATCATACGTGTTAAATATAATAAAATTTAATTAAAAAACCAAATTATTATTTAAAAAATTTATCTGCTACTGGATTTAGGGAGGGGAATTTCCATTTTAAATCACTATATAATTCTTTTAATTTGTTTAAAAGTAAAGATTCAAATATTTCTTCAATGTCAATATATATTTTAACAAATTCTTCAATTTCTTTAGGTACTTGAGCATTTGGTAATCCTATTGTATCTATATTATATTGATTTGGTTTTAAATTAATGATAAAAATTTTATCACCTTCAATAATAGATTCATATTTTTTATCTAATTTTTTAAATTTAAGTAAATCATTATAACGTATTGCTGCTTTTGTATTTGCAGGAGCTTTTGTAGCAAAATTACTAAATATTTTTCCTGAATTGGAAGAAATTTTATATGAATTAATTTGTTTTACTCCTGTGGGTTTACCTAATTGTTTAATATCTATTGTTTTGAGTGATTTATAAAAATCAATAATTAATTTATCTATTTCAGATTTAGGTTTGCCAAACAAAACATTTTTAATTAAATCTTCACCAAATTTTTTAAATAATTTGTTCATGTTAGACTTCATCAATTCAAGCCCTTTCATGTCTAGTTCTTCAACAGGAACACCTTCCTTATTAGTAACATACATTGCATAACGACGTTTACCTGTTGTAAGCACTCCATCACAAATTACCTCTTGTTTTAATTGGAAGTAGTGAGTGTTTGGTTTAATGTTGAATAGGTTTTTGCTAATGTTGTTTAAGTTAGCATTTGATTCTTCTTGTATTTGATTTGCTAACTTTAATATAATCTCATTTTTATTGGTATCATTAATTTCAATACCTTGAGATTTCATATGTTCTAATACAGGACGTAATCCTATAAAAAGACTATCCGTATCACTTATAATAATATTTTGCATAACTTTTATTTAGGTAAATATAAAAAAGAGAGCTTGGTTTCCAAGCTCTTAATATATAATATTAATTTGAAGAAGTTGATAATTCTTCAGGAGTATCACTTCCAAATATGTCTTGAAGAACAAGATCAGAACGAAGCATTGGAAAATCTTTTTCAATAGCTGCTCCTAAAGCATTATAATCTCTATTAGCAATTAAACTTGGATATTTTTTATGTATAGTATCCAATATGGATTTTATAAAATCATCCTCACCATGCATTCCTCCCATCATCCCTTCTATTTCACTAAGGCCTGCGAGTTTTCGCATTTTTTTAAATTCTTCAGATAATATTTGTTTGCTCATTTTATTAAGTATTTTATTATAAATATATGATTTTTTTTTATAAATTAAATTTTTACTATTATAAATCCATCTCTATAAGTATCTAATTTAAAATTAGACATTTGATCTATTTGTTTTTTTATATATGATTTATATAAATTTGTCTTTTTAGTTATATCTCCACTGCCTAATTCTTTTTCACTACCTTTAATGTATAAACCATCTAGATTTTGGGTTTTGATAAAATCTTTTATAATATCCACTACTGTTGATAAAATAGTGAGTAATGTTTTCAAATCTGTTTTATCAAATTGTACTTCAGTTCCAGATACCTCATAACCAACGTTATATATTTTATTTAAATTTCTATATTTTGGAGGAAAGTAAAACTGTTTTTCTACTTGATCTATAATTTGTTCAAAATCAACAGTTACTACTTCAGTTAAATCATTTATATATACTAAAAATTTATATCTAACCGGGGAAGTTTTAGTCCATTTGAGTGGTTGAATATTTGCTTCTCCAATTTCATTTATAAGAATTTCATTAAGAATAGGAATGAGTAATGTTTTATATGAAGCCATTTATTATAAATATTTTATAAATTGAATTTTTTTATTAATTCTTCTTTACTTAAATATAAATATTCATTGTTTATTTTATCGTTTACAAAATCTATAGTAGACATAGTTAATCTTTGTCCACTGTTTGTAATAGCAGCGCTACAAATTAAATGTCCATCAGTATATCTCCAACCATTAATAGCAAATGTACCATACATTGCGTTTTGCAAGATCTTAAATGAGTGTTGGAATCTGTCGTATTCATTGTAATTAACCCAATCTTCGGCTTTACCTGCTTTTTTCTTTAGACCTCGATAGTGTTCTCGTTTTTCAAACCATCCTTCTAGAATTTTAGCAACTATGCTTTTTTCATCAGTCCTAAACATAGCTCCTGAAGCAGCAACTGTATATTCGTTTTTCTCAATTAATTTAACTAAATCGCCTATTTTAATGGTTGCGGATTTGAGTGTGTAACTGGTTTTGTTTACTTTTTCAATAGTGATGACTTCATCAGGATCGCGTTCCTTAAGTTTTTCCAATGAATGGTTTTGCTCGTAAGTTGGATTGTTGTCTACTTTAATACGACCCACTAATGTTTCAATACCTAAGTTAAGTGATTTAATAATTGAAGGATATAGTGAGGTAAAGTCCAAGTCAATCACATCAAAATATAAACCAGGTATAGGTTCTAATAAATAACCACCAGCATAAGATACATTTGCATTTTTTAGGGAAGGATTATGAGTAGTAGGTTTATTTGGTGAAATAATACCTTCACGTTTAAGATACTTTAAAATAGCACCCTCATTCATCACTGTATTATAGTAAATACTTTCATATGGAATGTTACAAATATGAGATATCATTATTGTTAATTCGATGAATTTAAGTTTTTCTTCTAACTTTTCAATAATCTCAACGTCACGTAAGTTATATTCTATAAATTTATTTATATCAGTTTTAAATAATTGATTTAAATTACCTTCATATTCTATCTTACCTAAATTAACATATTTAGTTCCTATATCACCTAATTTATATGATGATTCTTCTTTCATAATATATTTTTTATGAAGAAGCATATAATCTAAATGGTTAATACCTCCAATAGTTAATTGCATTTCACCATTATACTCTCTATAATTAATTTTTTTAATAGGAGATAAACGTAATACTTCATCCTCACCCATTACTTTTTTAATTCTAAAATATAAGTAAGGTACGTCAAAATACTCTGAGTTGTATCCTACTAGAATAGTTGGGTCTAGTTCTTCTAATTTGTCTAAAAATCGTTTAATTAGTTCTTTTTCGGTACCACAAGGAATAATATGTTTACCATCTTGATTATATTCTTTAATCTCTTTAATTTTATCTATAATTAAACATATTTTTTGTTTAGTAGTAACATCTATTAGAGCAATAGAAGTAAGAGGCATAGGTGCATCCTTAATATACTCAGGAGTTAAAGCACCACCCATTTCAATCTCGATATCAAAATAAACAATATTATGCCATTCAGGAACTACATCATCATACTTATAATATAATTCACGTAATACCATCAATTCTTTATTGATGTCTTTTTCTAAGATATTTGGGTCATTATAATCTATTTTTCCTTTGACTGGATTGGCGTATCCTCCTGTTAGGATAGGAAGAGAATTTTCATCTGGGTCTAGGGTTCTTTTATATAGAGTAGGATAGTATTCGAAATTTACCCATCCTTTCACATCGTCTCTTAAATAATATTGTTTTTCTTTATAACAATAATAAATTGATTGGTACATTATTTTATAACTTTTATTTCACTTTCGGTTTCTATGACTACTCGTGCTCCACAACTAAGTATTGCTTTTGTATCACATCCTGCTCCGCTGTAAATTATTTTACTAAGGCCTAAAATTTCTACCTCATTACAATAGGTATTTTTTCTACCTTGTTTGATGGTAATGACTGGTAAGTCTGTTCCTTTTGTTTTATTAGAGCGAATGTGGTGTTGGTTGACATGAATACGTGTTTTTATAACTTTTATTATAGTTTTTTAAAATTTTTACATTCCTGTCAAGGTGCCAGTTTGGACATCTTTCCAAGTTTCTTCAAAAGCTTCCCAATCTGCTCCTATATCACCTACACCATATTTTTCTACTACTTTACTCCATATTATTTTAAAATCTTTTCTAGAAACATCATTTTTATCAGCAAAATAACTATCAACCATTTTGTTATATTCATTAATATCATCTTTAGCTTGCCCTTCATCACAAGTATACCAAATCCATTCTTTGATTACTGCTATTTTATCTTTTTTAGATGTTTTTAAATTAAAATCTCCAAGTTCTCCTTTACCATTAATAAAGGCTTCATTAATAAGTCCTGCAAGTTTTTGCATACGTTGGAATTCTTCGTTTAGTGGTTGTTTTTTCATTTTAAATATATTTTATTATAAATATATACTTTATTAAAAAAACTTTTTAAGATCAGGTTTAAAATAATTAATATTTTTCATTACTTTTCGATCTCTTGTTCTATAAACAATCCAGTAGTCACCTACTTTTTCGTAATGACATCCTTCACCTTGTTCTTGTTCTCTTACTTTAACTGTTTCTTTAGCTTCTTGTTCTGTTTTACAAGCCTTAGATAAATTAGATGCTTGTACTTCAGCATAACCATCTAACATTTTATCTTTTAAACCAAATACTAAAGCACCATTTCCTAAACAAACATATGTAATATCTAGTATAGCATCAAATACTCCTACTATATTATTTTCTTCTACTGCTTGTTTTAATTCATCAAGTTCTTCCTGGATAAAATTGATTACAAAATCAGCATCTTTAGGATCAATAGTTGGAGTAGTTCTGTTCTGCCAACTTTTTCCCATTATGTTGTTAAATTCTTCTACTTCATCAATATATGGGTTAATATCTTGAATTATTCTTTTTGAAACTATTTCGCTCCATTTTAAATAAGGATCATCTGTAGAATCTCTATCTAATAAAGAATGTAATAATCCAAAATGTTTATTTATTGTATTTTCAATTTTATTTTTCATAATTAAAATTCATTTCCATTTTTACTAATAGCGTGAATAAATTCTTCTCTAACTAAATTATCTTTTTCCATAAACACTCCTGAAAAACTATTAGTTGTCATTACTGATTCTGGATGTTTGATACCTCTATTACCACAACATAAATGTTTAGAAGAAATAGATACTGCTACTGATTTACATTTTAATTTTTCAAATAAAAAATCATGTATTTGTTGGGTTAACGATTCTTGCATTTGAGGACGACGAGCAAACCAATCTACTACTCTATTTAATTTACTTAATCCTATTACATACTCCTCAGGAATATATGCTATTGATGCCCAACCATTAAAAGGTAAATTATGGTGTGCACATAAACTATTTACTCTGATTCCAGTTTGAATAACAACACCTGAATATCCTTCATCATTTGGGAATACAGTCATAGAAGGATTTTCTGTTAAAGAACCAATTATTAAATCTTTTGACCACGCTTTAGCTACTCTCATAGGAGTATCAATTGTTTGTCTATCTGCTTTGTAATCAAATCCCATTGCTTCTAAAAATTTACCATAATGCTTTGCAGCATTTTTTATCATTTTTTCAACTTCTTTTTGATTACGGGGTAAATTTCCGTTTGCTTTTTTAATTAATTCCATTATATATTAAATTTGTTTATGAATTTTTCAATTTTTTTATAATATTCCCATTCACTTTTATTAAAATGAGCTATCATACCAAGAGATTTCACACAACTTATTATTTCATCAATTTCATTTAAATCAATTGAATTTACAACTTCAGATAGTTTTTTAATTCTTTCATTAAGAATTTTTTCTTCTTCATCATCGTAATATTTTTTTATTGAATCTCCCATTTTTATTAAATTTATTATTTATTTATATTATCTAACATATTTGCTAATCCTATTGATTCATTTTTAAAAATTTCGTCTTCAGTTTCTTTTAAAAAATTATTTAAATATTTTGAAGATATTATTATTAATTCTTTACCTAATCTAGGATTAATAGGTTCTTTTAAAAAGAATTTATGATTAGTAAATTTTATATAATCCTCAGAAAATACTATATTATAACTTTTATCTTTGCTTTGTATATATACTTTTGTAGGAGTAGATGTTATTTGAATTCTATTTTCAGAGTTGGAAATAAGTTTAGTAATATTTTTTTTAAGAAGTCTTTCAGGATAAGTATAACGATTGTATGGTTTAAGTTTTCTTAAAAATCTTAAATATTGTAATTTTATCATTTTATTAAATTTATTCATAACTTTTATTTTTTTAAAATCCCCACCCTTTAAAAAGGGTGGAGATAAATAGCCTGTTAACTTCAATTATTTAGATAATTGAGAGTTTTTCATACGTCTATATGACAATCTATAGGCTTTGTTGAGAATTTGTTTATTATTTCTCCGTCCACTCAACACATTGCAAATGTGTGATAAAGAATAGTCATATTCGGTTTTTACATCAAAAGAGAATTTATTTTTCTTAACATAAACTGTTTTGAATTTTTCTCTAATTCTTGTAGCATCTCCTCTACGACTGCGAGCATTGTAAAATGCTAATTTAGCTGTTGAATTTAACATAAATTATTTGTTTTTTAATTAATAATGCTTAAATATAATAAATTTTTTATAAAAAACCAAATTAAAATGTAATTTTTTATTAAACATTTAAAGTTTTATTCCATGCAGCAATATGTAAACGTGTTAATCCAATAAAACGATATTTTTTAGCCATTTCAAGAACAAATCTAGTACGTTCTTCAAAATCAGCAGCATCATCTAATCCTGGCATGCAACAAACATTTTGTAATGGGATATCAAATGGCTCAATAAAGTCACGGAATATTTCCTTAACATCCTCTTCAGTTGAAATAACGAACTTAAATTGATAGTTAATATGAGACATAATAGTATTGATAGCAGTAGGAACAATACGTTGTTTTTCAGTCATTCCCGAGTTAGATAATTTTGGTGAACAGTTGATTTGATCTAGTAAACGAAATAGTGGACGATCAATTACGATTGTACCATTAGTTTCTATTTCACTAAATGGTGCTTTACCATATGTTCCTGGTCTTATTGGATCTACTTGATCCCAGTATTTGAAGAAATTACTAATAGCTTCTTGATGTCCTTTAATTGTAGGTTCTCCCCCAGTCCAAATAATATGGATAATACCATTTCTAATCTGTTCATAGATACCCTGCTCTTTCCATTGGTCAATTAGATATTGAAAATCTTTATCTTCACCTCTCCATAACCATTGACTTGTGCTGTCGCAAGTCCAAGTTGCCTTACCTTCCTTATGTAAGTCGCCTTCAAATATTTCACCGTCTTCTAGCGACTGTTCTTTAGCTAACATGTTAGTGAATGCTCTAGACATACCGCAAGTTAGGTTACAGATACCTAAACGAACGAAATAAGAGGGCACTCCGCTGCTTTTTCCTTCTCCTTGCACTGAAAAAAAGTCACTTGAGATTAATAATTTGTTTGGATCTATTTTTGACATATATTTTTAATTTTTAATTTAATAAATACCTATTTTTTACTCTATCTGAAATTGGAATTGGGCTACCATCTTCATCAACTCTAACAAATTTTATGTCTGTTGCTAATATAATTGATTGTTCACCATTATACACATTATGTCTTCGAGCTTCTACATGCAATGTAAGTGATGTTTTTCCAAAACAACCAATTTTTGCATATATTTTAATTAAATGACTTGGTCCTGCTGGTTTTTTAAATATGCATTTTTCCATTGATACTGTAACCATTCTTGGTGTATCACATACTTCCATAGCATACGCTACAGCATCACCATCTAGCCAATATAGAAGTTTTCCTCCAAATAATGTATTATTAAACCCTAAATCAGAATGTTTGACCGGGTGTACTCCAATAATTTGAAAGTTTGTCATAAATTATAATTATTGAAATTACCGTTAAAATAATCTTTTAAAAAAAATACAGGATACATCATTATTTTTCCGGTATATTTTTTATTTTTTACTTGTTTTGTTTTACAACCAACTTTCAATAAAGATGCCACACTTGCAACTTGTTTACCTAATTCTGGACCTGCAGCATGTCCTAAATAATCGTATAGAGATTTCATTTCATTATTCTCCATAACTTGCACTGTTTCTTTCATGTTCATATACTTCTATTTTAGTTACTCTTACACGGTTATCAGTTTCTAATTCTAGAAAACCATTAATAATATCATACAAATATTGAGCAAAACGCTCACATCCTACAGCATCCATAATTCTTAACTGTATTATACCATCTTTATCCATTTGTTTAAATTGCTCTAAATGGGGATCATCTTGTGCTACAATTGTAGTATGATCTAGTAAATATGCAAAGTAGTCTTTAGGAGACATACCATTCATTTTAGTCTTTGCTCTTTTCATGCCCCCAAAATCAAATACCCAGTTACGATGATCTAGATCACCTTCAAACCATACTCTAAATGATATAGCATATCCATGTAAAAATCTACAATGAGTACCATCTGCTTTCCATTGTCTGAAGCAAGCTGAGTATCCGTCAAATAATTTTGTTGATTGAAATTTCATAACTATTTATTTTTTATTATTTAAAATATTATCTTTTTGTTTTTTTAATTCAGCTGCTTTTTCATAATTTTCATTTTTAACAGCTAATTTAATTTCTTTTTCAATTTTTAAAAGTTTTTGTCTTATTTCATCAATAATAGGTAATGATTCAGAAGATGTAATTTTTGTTTTACCATCAAATGAAATAAATGTTCTAATAATAGTTTTAAACCCTTCTTTTTCTTCTATAGTTTCAGTTACTGTACCTTCTTTTTTTAAGGCTTCCCAATCATAATCTTCACGATTAAAATTCCAAGATGTGTTCCAATTCCAAATCATAGTTTTTAATTTTTATGGATTAATAATACTTGTTCTACATGTTTTTTAGCTACTTCCCAACTAACAGGACCTGTTTCGTCAGCATATTCTACTGGATCTGGTCTTCCTAATTTAATAAATGCTTCAATACGTTCTACAGATGAAGCTGATTTGTAATCAGAATACCATTTATACTGACAATTTGTTGGGTGAGGAT
>Ga0181352_1000114_pt1 | contig 37421 bp, 49 predicted proteins | sample Fa13VDMLBSN_FD_130103 | JGI IMG/M metagenome (GOLD analysis project Ga0181352, IMG submission 130103) | Freshwater viral communities from Lake Michigan, USA - Fa13.VD.MLB.S.N | ecosystem: Environmental > Aquatic > Freshwater > Lake | place: USA: Michigan | collected 2013-09-23 | reverse complement strand
GGCTGGCACAATGCGAAAGGCGATTTTATCCACGTTAGCGCAGCCCGTTTGGTGCGCGTTTTGGATTGGGAGTGATAAATGAACAACTGGATAGGTCTACTACTTTTCGTTGCGGTAATCATGCCGCTAATTATCGCAGCTTTGCACAATACGCCGAAGTGCAGACGCGGCGTTATTCCGACTGATAAGGGGTTTTGAATGAACCCAATCGACTCAATCCCTAGCTTCACAAAAATAAACTTTGCAAAGCTTAGGGCTGAAAAGAAAAAGCCAATCAAGCCCACAATGGAGCAAAGGGCTTCAATGGTGGCTCACTTGGTCAAGCTTGGGTTTACCGTTTACGAGTCGTGCAGAAGTGTTAGGCTATCAACAGAAGATTACTACAGGATTACAAGATGACTCCAGCAATTGAAGATATACCGCTAATTGTGCAGCTATACAGTGACCTGTCACTGCGTGCGATTGCAGATAAGTTCGACACAACTCCGCGCACAATATCGCGGATACTGAAAGAAAACAAAGTTGTCGTAAAGAAAAAGGCATGCACAAAAACATTGCTGCGCTGCTTACTGGCTCTGTCAAGTACACCATCAGCGACATTGCTTGCATTGCTGATTGCTCACCTGACTACGTGAAATCAGTTAAAAAGAGAATGGGTTTAACAAGGGAGGCGACAAAGAAATTAGATGCGAATGACTTCAAGCCTGTCCGATTGGTTCAGAGTATGATTGCACTTGGCGACCACTCAATACCAGAAGCGTGCGCGAAGGTTGGGATTAGCGTTAACACCTACTACTATCGCAAGCGGATTATGCGCGAAAAAAAAGCCCTAGCGATTAACTAGGGCAAAAGTTGGGACACGGTCAACAAGTGGAGAGCTTGTTAAGGCAATAATAGACTAGCCACCTCCAGCCGTCAACCTAACCGCCTCATATTCAGAGTTGCAAGCACTCAATGCAACTCTGAGTCTGTCAGCCTCTTCAGCATAAGCTCCCGCTCGTTGGTCAGATTCTCCAAGCAAGTTGGCAAGCAATAGCCTGTCGGTTGCGGCATTTGCGCGTTCTGAGATAGAGCTGGCACTGTCAACGACTGGCAAGGCTTTGATTCTATCGAGTTCGACGCGCAACCGTTCAGAAGCAATGCGGCTGTCAGCGATATTGCGATCATGCTCTTTTTTAATCTGTATTGCCGCTTGACGTACATTGTCCATCTCCTTAATTAGTCTTTGTTGCTTTGTTAGTGCGTCAGATGATGCCTTTTGTTGTTGCTGTGCATAATCAGCTTGCAGCGATAAGTGTTTAGATTCCCATCTTGATCCGTTAACGTACCAGCCGCCGGCAAACGCAGACAGCAGGCACGCTAAATAAATTATATGCCAGATTCGCATAACGCACGCTCCGCAGCTCTTCGCTTGACTAAACCGTTAAGCTGAATCCCTCTTGCGGTTGTCCACCTACTTAGTTCTCGACAGGCTCCAGCGTAATCTTGCTGGTTTAGCTTTCGCGCCATTGTTGACTCGCAAAACCTGCGCACGCCGACGTTATACGCAAAGCTGACAAACGCAGCTTTCTGACCTGCTGACATTGGCACTTTGACGCAAGACATAACACCCTTCGCATGATGCACTAAATCACGCTCAAGCAACTCGGCGCACTCTTCCTTGGTGTAAGGCTTGCCAAGAACCGCCGTTGCTGTATGGCCAGCGCAAGCGGTAACAATGCCAACTGGGTCTTTGTAGCCTTTAAGTACAACGCCCTCAAAGTTCGGAACGAAAACGGCTAGCGTAGAAGCTGCCGCAACGCCAACTACTGCAACTAGCCCTTTTTTCATTCTGCCGCCCCTAGCTCTGCAAGTTTACGCTCAGCCGCTTCAAGCCTTACTGTTAGTTCTTGAACCGCCTTAACAAGTGGCGCGATGAACTCATCATGACCAACTGATAAAACATCCTCACCGCCATTCAGTGCGTGATTCTGAACGCCGCCAAAATGCTGAGGCAACTCTTGAGCGATAAATCCATGATGGTATCTGCTGCGCTTCTTGCTGCCGTCTTTCACAACGTCTGCAAGTTTCTGCTTATCGCTTGTGCGGTAATCCTCGCGCATGTCCCACTTGTAATCGACTGGACGGAGAGAATTAATAAACTCAAGACCAAGCTCAGTATCTCTAACATCGGCCTTGTCTCGCGCATCTGAGCGGTTTTGCACAGTGCCATAGACATAGGTTGTAGTCGCCGCGTCGCCAAGCTGTACTTGGTTTGAGCCAGTCACAGCAGTAAACGCGCCTAACGATGAGCAGTTAGAGAACGTCGTGTTACCAGCACAAGCCGAATAACCGATGAACGTATTCAAACCAACGGTCGAATCCCTGCCAGCTTCATAGCCGAAAGCTGTTAAGCCAGTACCGGACACGATAGAGCCACCAGCGAAGAAGCCGCCAACAGTATGGCCAACGCCAGAGCGATTCAAAACCAGCGTATAACGACCAAGCGCCGAACACGCTTGAGATGTTAAGGTATCTCTTCCAGACTCTGAGCCGATAAACGTGTTTGATGATGCGTTAGAGCCGACGCCGTTACCAGGCTCACAAACCATCGCTTGCCGCCCCATAGCGACGTTATAGTCACCGCTTCGCAGCAATGATGCGCAGTTATCACCAATAAAGGTATTCCAGCTTGCTGTAGAGCTTAGCCCTATGCTTTCCGTCTGCTGCAAGGCTTTATAGCCTAACAAGGTGTTTCCTGTGCCTAAGTCAAGGTTATCACCTGCGCTACGACCAACAGCGGTATTCCGTCCAGCAATGTTAGAGCGTAAAGCTGCCACGCCGATAGCGATGGAGTCTGAGCCAGTCTGATTGAAAAACAATGATGAAACACCGATTGCTAAGTTGTTAATGCCAGTCGTATTACCGCCAAGACACTCATACCCAATAGCAACGTTGGCATAGCCTGAAGTGTTGTTACTGAAAGCAAACTGACCAATCATCAGGTTGTTATTGTTGGGAGCCCACGCACCGTTTGGGCCATGACCAAGGCGAATGTCGCCAATCCGCAACTCTGAGTTTTTAGGCAGTGCAAACGGAATGTTGCGCGTTGCAAAGTCAGGGTTGGCGGCAGCAGCGGCAGCTTGCATTGCTGTGGCTGCGCCTGCCGTGACCGGATAGCCGAAGCTGCGACTGTCTAACAAGCCGTCCTGCACCCTAATCCATCGGCCAACAGGGACGCCAGTGACCTGAATCGACAAGCAGCCATCATCAGGCGCGATAGTGTCAGGGTTCCACGTATACCATGAACCGCCTAAGCCTGTAGTGATTGCGCCAGTTAAGAATAAACCAGTGTTACCTGGAGTATATGTCACAGTCCGAGCCTGAGCCACACTAGTAGCAACTGCATAGCCGCCAGCCTTGGCTTGAAACACCGGAGAGCCGCCAATGAATGAACACGTAAACGTAACGCCGTTGACAACGTAGTCTTGACCGTTCATCGGCGCGTTTGGAAAGTTAGCCTTAGCCATTAATAAACTCCTATTGCCATTGCTACGACAGTAGTCGCGCCAGTTGTTGTAAATGCTTTGCCGCGTGCAGCAGCGACAGTTGCGGAGCAGCCTGCGCCAGAAATGAAAACGTTGTCATCGTTCTGATTACTGAAGCTGTACGTCGGTGTTGCGCTGAACGCTTGAGGGAATGTCCACGTTAAAGCGTTACCTGTAAAGCCGGAGCCAAGCGCGATATTTGTCGCTGGTAGCGTCATGTTGGTATTAAAGCAAATCTGAATGCCTGACGTTGGAGATGCTGTTGGGAACCTGATAGACGTCCCATTGGCGTTAGTTGTGACAATGATTCCAAGCTGGTTGAGCATGTTTGACGTTGTAGAGCTTGCGATTAAGTTTCTAGCAAGCGCTGTTAATCCGGTCATTGCAAACGCATCTGAGCCAGTTGAATAAATCATCTGGTTAGCAGTCGTAGACAGCGCGGCCAATGCGGTAAGCGTTGCGTCTGCTTGCTGTGCGTCAAGTGTTGAGCGCATAGAGCTTGCAGATGTGTTAGCCAATACAGTGCGAGCAAACGACGTCACAACGTTTGTGTCAAACGTCCATGTAGAGCCTGAGCCAGTAACAACAATATCGCCTTTGTCGCCATCTGTGACGGCTGGAGCTGTTGCGGATAGCGTGCCAGCCGATAGCGTTAGGTTTGCGCCGATGGTGATCATCTCAGCAACGCCAACGCCAGCAGTTGAGCGACCTAACAGTCTAGCCGTGGTAACGTTGTTAATCTTCGTGTACGGCAATGCGTTAACGCTAAAGTCAATATCATCAACATCAGAGATTAGCGCGATACTGGCATCAGATGATTGCAGCCGACGGAAATAGCCAACGTTTGCAACTGTTTCTTTATAGACGCCAACACCCACAGCATCATTCACGTTTTGCAATGACGTAATCCCACCACCGCCACCACCGCCAGAAGAGTTGATTGTGTAGTAAGTGCCGTTATCTGTAATAGTTACGTTTGTGCCTGCTTGGATGCGTCTGATTGGATAATCAGCACCAACAATGTCAGACACTAACGGCAAGCCAGTTGCGCCAGCGTTTGAAAGCGTAGTTGTGCCGCCACCGCCGCCGGATGCGTTAATCGTTACGCCGTTGCCGTCATCAGTCAGCGTTACGTTACTGCCAGCCTTTAAGCGCTTGATTTCATAGTTATCAGCAGAGATGGTTTTTAATAAAGTCGTACCAGTGCCGCCAGCGTTTGCAATATCTACGCTTCCACCACCGCCACCGCCTTCTGTGTAAACGGCAGTGCCAACTAAAGGAAAGCTGACGTATTGAGTAGAATCGACGTCCTGATAACTAAAAGTTAAGTTAAAGTTTTCTGGGTTGAAATATGTGTTGTTGACTGTCAGTAGCTCCGGCGGGATGTCGTAAATCAAACCGCCACCACCACTGCCGCCACCCGATGCAGGCGCGTAGTTCTTTGTATAGAACACTTGAGCGCCGATGGAGTTTGTCACTTTAATACTGACGTTTTGCGCGTCAATCTTTACCTGCACCGGAACGCCGCCATAAGTCGGAACACCTCCGGCAGATAACTGGATTGGTTGAGCAACAGCTACGTCGTTGCCGTCAACGTCTACAATGTAAACCTGCACTTGGTTGGCTTCTATAACTGGATCTTCTTCAGGCAATCCCACATACAAATTGCCAAGGCCAACAGGATTGCTGTTGTTTGGATTGTTCCAGTATTGGAACGGGTTGGAAAGTGTAAAGCTCATGCTGTTAGCCTCGATTGTTCAGATGCCTATAGTTTAACACAGCGTCGGGAATAAAAAAGCCGCCTTGATTGGCGGCTGGTTGTTAGTCTTTCTTTTCTCGCTCTTGCTGTGGACTTAGTAGGAATGATGTGATTCCTATTGATGCCAACTGAGCTTTCTCTGAGTCTCTTAATGTGTCAGCCCAAGCTTTGTATGCAGCGGACTTGGCTAGCGATGATTCAGCCTTGCGCATTTGCTCGGCTGCTTTGGTTCCTGTCATTACACCTTTTGCTACACCTTGACGGATAACGTGCGCAAACTCTGGAGATGCTAACAGGTTGCCAGCCAACTCAGACCGCTTTGTCGTTCCGTCCAGAACATCACCAAGCGCAGATGCAACCTCATTTGCAACAGGTATCCGCTTAACGCCTACGCCAACCATGCGTCGAATCATTCCAGATTTATCATCCAGTAGAGAATTTACAACTCCTGTTTTTATCTTGTCAGACTTAGCGACAGCCATACCGCGACTGATAGTTGCTAATGCGTCAAGGCGTTTTATTGCTCCTTTTGGCATGTCTCTAGCTAGCAGGTTTCTAACTGTAGGTTTTGCCAATGTGCTGTCATACCACTTGATAAAATCAGTTGGTGTGAACTGCTCTGTTCCTGCTAGTGTTTTACTAAACGTGTCGTTTAAGGCTGTCATTAAAAGCTCTTGCCTGACTTTTGGATCTGGTATTTGCTTCATGGTGTCAACGTATCTCTGCAATCCGCCTTTCGCTAGGCCTTTGATTCCAGACTGAACGACTGGCACGATGTCTTTCTGCAAATCTTTTCCGATTAGCTCCTGCATCTGCGTTTCTAGCTGCTTTCTCTGTGCAACTAAAGCCTTGCCAAGCTTCACTTGCTCGGCAGCGCCTTGAGCCTCAGCCATGACGTTTAAGTCATCAGTGAGTGAGCCGTAAAGACGCTTTAAGATTGCAGAGTCAGCATCCTTGAAATCACCCTCCTTCTTGAAAGCTGCTGCGCCGATGTTCTTGCGTAGCCTGTCCATGCTTTCGTAGTTGGCTGGAATGATTTCAACGGCTTCAGTTTCGGGGTTTACACGTTGACGTGGTTGAATTGATTGGTATGCCTTTTTCAGTGCTGCTGGCACATCTGGATCGTCAATACCCAGCGGCAAATCCTGCGTCACCTCATCCAAAAAGCGCATAGTCTCAACTGAATTTGCTGGCTGGCGTTTATCAAGCATTTCGCCGATGGTGTCATAAGCCTTGTCTGCCGCCTGACCCAAGCCATCGATAGACTTTAATGAAGCGTCGCGCCACTCCATTGACTTGCCTGCAGAATCCTTGACTGCTCCGTATTTTTCAAATACGCCTTGAGCTGCGCCTGATAAATCCTTAATAAAAGCTTGTTCAGCAGGTGCCAACGCAGAGCCTGGAATAGCTGCCAACCCTTGCTCAACACCTCTAAACTGAGGGTTGCGGCTTGCGTAGCTGGTTAATGGCTCAGCAGTTACGCCGATTTTATCCAATGCTTTAAAAAACTCTGGATCAACATCTGCAATGTCGCGTATCTTTTCAGGTGACAAACTTTTAACTACATCAGTTGTTGCTGTTGGCATTGGCTTATCTGCGTCAATACCTGCTTGCGCCGCATTTGACAGTCTAGCGCCTTGACCAGCTAGGGCGTTTGCTTGATTATCAGCCATCGCAGCCAATCCGCCTGGTGCTTTAGCGCCTAATGCAGCACCAGTTGCAGCGGGTAGTCCCTCAGCGATTGCTGCAACTAATGAGCTTCCTGTTAGCTCATACGCCTTTCTGCCAGCATACGATTGAGCGCCTTGAGCTATTTCTCCAGCCTGCTTAATGACTGGTAATTCACCAACGGCTTGAATGTATTCTTGTCCTGCTTCTGTTTGCGGCTGGTAAGTCAAAGCTTGGCGCATCTCATCAACGCGATCAGCTCCAGCTTCAGCGCCTTGCGTAGCAGTTCTAGCAAGGCCAGCAATGCCAGCGATAGGCTCAGCAAGCGTAGAAGTGACAGCAGACAGAGCAGCCTCGCCAACGCCTGCGGCTTTTTCTGAGAATGAGCGCTCAGACTCTAAAGCATTAAAGTCTGATTGAGCTGCAAAGTCTTGCTCTGTGGCAATGCCTGAAGCAATGGCTTTAGCCTTTACTTCTTCTTTGCTTGTGCCATCTGGCACGCCTCTAATTATCTTGCCGTTTGGTAGTTTAACGTCCATCTAGGCTACTCCACTCGATAACTTGCGGTTGTCTAGGGTTAGCTCCAGATGATGCAGGGACATCAGCAGGCGCTTCAGGTTTTCCATATCTCTGTAGAATAAAGCCCCTAGATTTGTTCATCAACCTTTCGACTTCTGACAGGTTTTCTTTGAATGCCTCCTCGCTAGTTACTCTGCTCAGGTTTTGCAGGGACGCAGCAAGCTTGTCACCCTCAGCGTTTGAAAGTGCGCCCATGCCTTTTAAGCTTGGAACCATTGCCATAAAAGCCTGAGAGCCTAGCCCATCAATTAATCTAATTGTTGCGGCAGCCTCATCATCAATATAGGCATCAAACCTGCCTTGAATAGATCCAACAACATCATTCAGTTTTGGCGACTGGCGCACGCGCTCAACTGTATTCATCATGTTGTCGATACTAAAAAGAGCCTGATTCATTTCCGCGTCTTTTTCTCTTGCAGATGTGAGTTTTTGCTTATCCATATCTGCAAGCTTTTGCTGTTGCTCTTGTATTTTTAACTGCAAGTCCTGCCTCTTTAACTCGTTATCTTCTTTCCTCATTTGTGCTTCAAGAACTTTAAGCTGCAATTCAGTTGCCTTTTGAGCCTTGCCGAATTCAAGCTCTTGCTTACGAAGGTCTGTTGATGCTTGCTGAAAAGCTGTCATGCCATTTTTCTCACCACCCAAGCCAATCATATCAGCCTTAACAAAACCCTCGTTAGCCAGTGCAGCACCAACCATTTGCAGGCTCTTGCGTGCAGCTTCAGCGCCTTGTGTTTCGTAGATGTTGGCTAGCTCAATGCTGTCTTTAGGGTCGCCGCCACGGTCGCGCACTGCTTGAATGCGGTCAGCGATTAGCTTGTTAAACTTGTCAGGGCTTCCAGTTGCAGCGTACAAGCTAACAACGTCTGATGCCGCTTGAGACTTTTGGCGCTTGTCCTGAATGCCGATACCAGCCAGCACGTTTTGACTAGCGGTTGGCGACAACAGGATTGCTTTGTTTAAAGTTGTAAAGTCTGGAGTGCCAGCCTGCTCTGATGCTTGATACTGCGCAAGATACTCGGCAGCTTTAGCCTCATCTGCTAGCTTCTTTTGTTGGCGCTGCATTTCATCTTGTCGCATCTGCATTTCTTGCTGATTCGCTTGGATGTTCTGCAATCCTGCAACGCCTTGCGTAACCTGGTTCAAAAAGTCCATTAGATTAACCCTCTGCCACCGCCAAAGCCGCCCATCTGGTTAAACGCATACAGCGAACCCGCGTTACCAAGAACACCTTGAGCAAGTTGTCCGTATTGGTTGTACTTGTTTGCGTTTGCGTTGCCTGCATACATGGCGTTGTTAGCCAAAGCAGAGCCAACTTGTCCAGCTTGAGAAGCGCCCTGCTGTGATACGCCAAGACCTAAGCCGACAATGCCTTGTAAACGATTGTATCTGTCCATCATAGCTGCTTGGTTAAGGCTGTAATCGCTCATCGCGTTTTGTCTGCCTTGCTGTGCTAGCTGTGGCGCAATCGTCGCTAAAGCAGCTTTAGCGTTACCAGAGCGCATCCCGCCAGTGGCAGAAGCGTTTGCAAGTGATTGCTGCTCTTGCTGTGCAGATAAAGCTGCGTATTCTGGAGAATTGAAATATGCGCCGTAATCGAAGCTAAAAGGCCGATCTTCTTGACGCCCCATATCAATCAACGACTGCAAACCGCCAATGCCAGCTTGACGGAAAGGCTCGTTCATTTCCAAGCCACGATTAAACATTTGCATCTGAATATCAGACGCATATTTTGCCGCGTCAGTTTGTGATTGCGCCGCCTTCTTTGCAGAGTTAGCGCCAAATAAACCGCTAACGATACTGCCGCCTGCCAATGCTGCTGCTGCTGCCATAATTAAACCCTCATTCAGTTTTGTCTATTGTAGCACCATTAAGATGCTTTACGTATACGCCCAAGCTGCCTGATTTAGAGTGCGGCGAATAACCTTGCTTGATGGCTGAGTTAATGATAATTCTTAGGCTGTCATCAATTGTTGTGTAGAGCGTTTCAATGTCCAGCGATGCAATGTACCTTGTTGCCTCCTCGCACATCTTCCTAAATCTTGGCAGGTATTCACGCGGGCAACAGATGTGAACCTCTGCGGCAGTGTCATCAAGCGGAAATAGCACGACCAGCATTTTATAAGCGCCCTGCTCAACAACAAACGCTTCATCTCGATATGGCGCATTCATGCCGCGACTCGCAAGCAGTTGCGCTAGCTCATCAGGCGTCGTGCGTCTTATCATGGTGCCAACTGCTTAGCTGTACGACTGGCAGCTAGCAAAGAGTTAAGCTTGCCGATGGTCGCGTTTAAGTCACTGACCACTTGCGTTAAGTCTGTGCAAAGCTCGTTTATTTTATCCGTTTGTAACTGAGTGTACGCTTGTGAGTAAGTTGCAGGCGCAACAGCAAGGCCGCCAGTAATAGCAACTGTTGACGCCACAGCGTTGGTCACAGCAGCAGCCAGAAGCACAACACCACCAGTTGATGCGGTACAGTAGTCTAGCGTGCCTACGTTTTGACCTGTGACGCCATGCGCTGATTCGTCGCCTAAGTGTTCGCCTAAATTGGTGTTCAACGTTTCAACATCTGCCGTCAGCGTAACAATCGCCGCTGCGTTTGCGTCTGAGGTGTCAACGGTTGTGTTTTGTATCCGTTTTTGGCTTGAGTAATCCTTTGCGAAGATAGCTGGCCAGTTGCCGCTGTTCATCGCGTTGTAGATGTCTCGTTCCGTGGGTAGATAGTCAAGACTGTTGTTAGCCATAAGTAACATCCAGATTGCTAAAGTTGACCTTTGACGCGCTAACGCCTCTAACGTTTAAACTAAACTGTCTAGGAATGTAGCCTATCCTACGCCATAGCAAGCGAGTGTCGTAGATTCCCGCGCGACTGTATAGCGAGTGAACCTCTGTTCCATTAGTGACTCCGGTTATTGAAACAGACAGACCTGCAATCACATCGCTGGAGAATCCATTCACAGTATTAAGCTCAACCTTCGACAGCCTAGTCGCCTGCGCTGGCACCAGCGGAGTGCCGAATTGCCATTCTGTGTCCACTCCATTCTGTGCTGCGGTTGTGTCATCCAGAAAGTAAAGAGCGCCGCTTGTGCTGCCGTAAATCCATCTGTTTGCGTCGTTATCATAGACGCCGTTCACGCCTAACCACTTGCTGCTGCCTGTGCCATAGGAAAGCAAAGTCCAAGCAAACTGAGTACCTAGAGCTTCTGCAATTGTGTGATTATACAAAAGAGTGTGACGAGGCAAGCGAATCATTATCAGCTTGTCTCGCTCAATAACTCTTGACTCCATAACAGCGGTTGACAATTCGCTGTTAGTGTAAGTTGATAGCACTTGGTCAACGCTGCGAGTTGATACGCAATTTAGCGTACCGGAGCCGACGATATGAAACGATGGTGACTCGTTTTTCCTGCCGCCCAATATAAAGAATAAATCATCCAGCACCACTTTGCAGTGCGTGCCGCAGATGCCTCCTGATACTGTCTTTTGTGTGATGCGTGAAAACTTAAACTGCTCAGCGCCTTGATTGATGAAATACTCAATACTGTACCGACCAAATACAGCCATCAGGTTGTCAGTGGTGCGTTTAACGCCAAGGGTTTTATCTGGCATGATTTCGGCAGTGGCGAACTGTAGTGGATCTACTTGCGATTCATCATTGATTAGCGAGTGGAACAAGTACTCGCCGTCAGTGTAGAAGAAATATCCATCAATCCAATCGCCATCAATCGGAGTGCCTAAATCTGGGTCTGTGATTGGCGTGAAATCAACGCCGTTGTAAAGGTAAGCGCCGCCACCGCCGACAATCAACGTATTGTTAAAGCTGTACGCAAAAGAGCATTGACCAGTGCCAGATATAAACCCAACTTCCAACAATTCGCCAGAAAGATAGCGGTAAACCTTGTTACCAATTACGCGAACGTGCAAGTCTCTGCGGTCATCGTAAAACGCGCCACGGTCATCTGCATTTCCTGAAACGCCGACTGCCGTTAATCCGTCATGACTGATTAGGTAGCCATCAGCCCCCATGATTGGGCGACTCACTGCGACTAGGTTTTTCGGCAGGTAGTCTATGTAATCAACCTTGTTACTGATTGCGTCGCCTTTAATAATTGGGATTTGCATTAAGCCTCCCGCACATCAAAATCTACAACTTGCACAAACACAGTTGATACTGTGCCAGCGATAACAAACTTTACATGACCAGCGCCAGGCTCATTAAACTTAACGCGATAGGTGATTACATAATCAGTATTGCTGACAGCTTCAATTTCGCCAAAGTTTGAGATACTAGACTGAACAGCAGAGATTGTTTCGCCATTAAGCAACTGACCTTGGTCAAGATTAACTGTGTAGGTGCCGACAGCGCCGACTGCAACAATCTGAGAGCCTGCAACAACGTTTGATTGCCTGTAAAAGGTGTCTCTATAGTCAAACTTCCAGCCCTGACCGATAGGCATATCATTACGCCGCTCAAGCTCTGGCACTTCAAGCATAGACACGCGCAATGATTCAAGCGTTTGCATTGCTGACGATTCAAGTCGTGGTGTTGGCTCGATTAGGTAATCAGGACATATGCGCAAAGCAAGCTGATAGCCAACCGCTTGAGCTGCAACGTCTGACAAGCCTGTAAAGTCGCCAATATCGGCAGGGAATGTTTTATAAGGTCTAATGTTAATCGTCGTAGCAAGCTCATCAACTAACGCTTCATAGTCCGATAGAGCGTCAACATACATATCAGGTGATGCGCTGGTTAGGGTCATACTGGAGCTGATACCAGCTTTTCGTAGAGCAAAGTTAATAACGTCGGCTTTTGTCCACATGATGCGGCTCCAAATGGTTTTGGATAGTATAGCATTTACGCACCAATAAAAAAGGGAGCCGAAGCCCCCTTTCTGTTAGTTGGTCATGTTACGGGTTTCCGTAGAAAACGCCTGCGAACATTGGGTTAGTGATTGCAAACGCTGGCAACAAGTCAATGCGAATTGCCTGAACGTTTGTAGTCGGGTTGCTTGACATTGTTGCGCGCATTGATAAGCCAGTGTCAGGGTCAACAAAAACTGAGCTATCCCATCCGTGAAGTTTAGGTAGAACAACTGTACCCATGGCGACTGCTGACTCATGGAAGAAGATGTTCGGCTTATACACAGTTGAAGCAGCACCAAGAATGGTCACTGAGTCGCCTGCGGTGATTGCTTTGCTGATGGTGTTGTACTGTGGATTGGTCGCGTCAACGATACCAGCACCAGATAATACAACAGTGATGTCGTTAGACACAGCAGATGCGGCAGCGGTAACTGTGCCAGTGAACGGAACAGCAGAACCATTGCGGAACAACACTTGCTTGGTTTGCTGGTTTAACCAGAAAGAAGCGTTGAACTGCACTTGGTCGCCTACTGCAACGTTTTTGGTAGCTAAAGACGCGCTAGTCAACACAACAGTCATCTGCATGGTGTCTTTCACTGCGTCATAAGTCACAGTTGGAGTGGTCTTCACAGTAACAGACGCAGCACCAGCGGCAGAGCCAGAAGTGCGGTTTGCTAAAGCGTTAGACATCAGAGCGCGAACACCAGCGAAGTTGCCAGCAATCTGCGCATCTTCCCAAGCAGAGCGAATCAGTTCGACGTTACCTGACTGTAAAGCGCCTTGCTTGTCAGCTAAGTTCTGAGCAGCCCACGGATCCATGATTGCATATTTACGACCACCGATTGCGCCGATGTCAGTTAACATAGAGCCAGTTTGAGCAACATCAGACCACTTAGTGATAGCGGTGCCTGCGGTGCCTAATGACAGAGCGGCATTTTTCACAAAGTAGTTGGCAAGCTCTAACTCGATTTCTGTAGACATGCGAGCGTAAGCAGGCTCAAGGATGCGATCAAGTTGGTTCAACTTCAACGCTTCTTCGAATTGTTGGTAATCAACCCACACAGTGCAGTAGTTGCTGACTGTTGCAGCTACTTTGCCTGAAATCAGGTTGCTAGTTGTGGTTGACGTTAAATCACCAGTTGCAGAGCGGAAGGCTTTGTACTGATGAGGACGTTTTAAGAATACGGTTTCGCCTGTGTTAGGGTTTAACTCGCCTTGGATTAACTGGCGGTCAACTGCGTTACACAGTACGTTTGTGGATTTAAAGCCTGGAACAAACTTTTTCAGTACAATCTGACTGACGTTACCATTTACTAAATTAGGCATGATATTTGACTCCGATAGTCGTTATAAAAATTTGCCGTTTGGAAATTGCGACTTAAATTTCGCATCTTCTCCGCTCAGCGGTTTTGTTGGTGCTGCTTTTGTCTTTGGCTCAGTGCCAAACGACGGCTTAACTTTCGGGGCGAACTTAGTTTTAGCGTTAAGCTCACCGATTTTTACTGCCAGCTTCAGTGGGTCATGCTGCAACTTGGCTAATTCGTTTAGCAGTTCAGGCTTTCTGCCAAGCGCTAATACAAGTGCTTCAGGTTGTTCAGACAGCATCAGAATGACGTTTTGCGTCGGTACTGATAACTTGCTCTGCACTAAGTCCTCTGCTTGCTGATAATCAGATTCCCGCTTTGCAATGACTGCTCGGTTTTTCTGATATGTCATCAGCTTCTCTTGCGCTTCCTTGTTAAAAGCTTCTGCTTCTGCTTCTTTTGCTGCTTTCTTCTGTGCAATTTCAGACTCCCGTTTATAGTAGTCTTTCAGTGATTGCTTAAGCCTGTCCTCGTCAAAATCGCACGATTCAAGCGTTGGCTCACTTCCTAACACTAACTCGGGTTCTGGCTCGACATGCTGAACTGGTGCCGCTTGTTGCGCTTTCTTTAAAGCTGCAAGTTCACGCGCCTGCTCTTTATATTTCTGCCGTAGGCTTTTGGCCCAATCTGCTGCATCCTCTGGCAAAGCAACATCGTCTTCGTCTGCGGCTGGTGATACCGCTTCTCCGTCAATTACTAACTCTAACTCCTCATCGGTTTCGGACTCTGCTGATTCTTCCTGAATCTGTTCAGCCTCAACCTCCGCTTCGTCGGTGCCAGTGAAATAACTTTGATCAACCAATTCTTCGACTTGTTCAGTCATTTTTTAACCCTTTTATAAACTCGATATAAGGCTATCGGAAGCCGTCATTATTATGGCGCGTCAAATCTTTGGCGTCAAGTTATTGGCAATTGCAACAAAAAGCCACCCGAAGGTGGCTCTGCCTCTTACCTTCCAGATAAAGCCTTTCCAACCTTAACTTGATCATCAACGCGCATACTGTCAATCTGTGCAGCCTTGAGTTGCAAGTTAACACCTAACTCAGCAGCCCGAAGTTCAAGCTCTGCGCGTTTTAATTCGTAGTCGCGCAATGACTCTTCAGCGTCAAGCATCACCTTCATTTCTTGCACTCTAGCCTTTTCCATCTCAGCTTGAGCGAGTAACACATTGCCGTCTTGCGGTTGGTTCTGTTGCGCTGCTGCGGCTGCTTCGTCAAGTATTTTTTGCTCATCCTGATTTTTTGGCTCGGCAACTCCAGACAGTAACAACTGTTTGCGGTTGTACTTGCGCAAATCTTCAAGCCCTTCGCCGTCAAGGTTATCAATAACCATAGACAACATAGCCTGATAGTTTGGATTATCAGGCGGCATGACTTGCAGGATTGGCGTTAACTTGGCGACGGTTGCATCTCTGCGCGTTGTGAAGTCTTGACCAACATCAACCGCTACAACATAACGGCCAATCGACAAATCATTGGTATAAACCTTTCTGCCTGTTTCTTTGTCGGTGATATAAGCTGACATGGTATCGAATGACTCAACACCATCTTCACTGACCAGCTTCACAGTGCGCTCGTTTCCGTATAGCAGCTTACACGCGCCATACCATACCCTGCCGCAATACTTCATAGCAAAGCTTAGGTTATCCATATAAACGCCGCTATGGCTGTCTGAGCGGCTGAATATGTCGTTAACAGTCTGCTGCGCTAAGTTGCTAGGCATATTGTCAAGCGATGCTGAGCCTGTTAGCTGCTGGATTGACTGTCCTGTATACTGAAGCAGGTTAGCAAGCGCAGGGTTGATGTTCGCTGGTTGCGTGTAGCTAGACACAGCAGCAGGCGCGACGATGTTGCCGTTTTTGTCCTTGATTGACTTGAGCGGCAGATATGCGGGGCGCTTCTTGTTGCGGTCAGCCCAAAACTTTTCTAGTCCTGCAACTTGCTCAACGTCGATTACTGGCGTGCCTTCATTGCCTAAAGTGGCAGTGTCAGCAAGCATTGATACCATCAAGTTCTCTAATCGCTGTGCATCCAGTGCCACAGTCGCGTGACCTTGCACCCTCTCTTCGCCGTCAACATACCAGCGCTCACCGTACACAACGACGATTGGTATTAAATCAAACGGCAGCAACTCAGGCTCATCAAGCCATCCAGCGGCATCCATCAAGCCACAGTAAACTCTATCGCGCTTCGTCTTGCGACGCTTGCCAGTTTCGATAAAGCCGTTCTCTGCAAGTTCTGTCTCAATATCTTCAATGTCGCTGGCGTAATACTTAGCCATTTGACCAGTTAAAGGGTTTGTATAGCTGATGATTTCATCAGGCTCTTGTTTCTTGCTGTACATGCGGCAAAGATAAACGGCAGACGTTGGTTGATAGTCCTGCTGGCGTCCTGTGTCGATAGTTGTGATTGACTGACACTGACGCCCGAATTCATCCTCAAACGCCTTAGCGGTCATGCTGAAAGCCTCAGCAATCCACTCAGCGTCGGACTTGTCCATTTCCTTGCTGTTGCGGTCGAAGAATAAGCATGATGCAGGGTCGAAGATTGGCTTGATGCGAATGATCATATCTTCGTTTTCAGGGTCGCTTTCGTCCTCGTATTCTGCACAAAGCTTAAACGCACCCATGCCGCCAGTGATGGCATCCTCAAACGCAGCGGTAACAGCGTAATCACCGTTGCTTTCTTGATAGTCTGCGCGATAACGACGATTTAACTTGTCGCTAATTTCTTGCGATGCTCTGCCATCAGCGGGCTTAAACTCTACGTTAATTCGATTCTTTCTGAATTCGCTTGAAATTCGCTTTACTTCTCGTGCAATCTTGTTAATTTCAAAGCGAGGGTATTTATCAAGCCTGTCCTTTAAGTCAGTACCAGAGAATGTTTGGCCTTCCCATTGAGCGCCAGGAATACGAACAAATCTATTCGTTTCGATAATCTTGGAGCGTTGCTCTTGCTGCGCTTCATCCTCAACCGCTTCAGTGTACGCATCCAATGCGGCTTGGTGCCAGCCTCTTAACTTATCCGCGCTAAATCGTTTCATTGTTACCATCCCGATGAAGGTATTGTGTAGTTACTATAGTCTATCACGGTTGCTGGCTGCCAGTCACATAGAGACATCATTACGGCGTCGGTCATGTTAGGTGACTTCATTTTAAGCTTGGATTTCATATCTTCTTTGCTCATCACTTGGAATACGCCGTTGCCTGTTCTCTTTCGTGGTATACGACACATTTCAGAGCGTAAGCCTGCAAGGTTTTTTATCTCACTACTGAAACTAATCATCTTGTCAGGGTCGTGATACTCGCCAAGTGTAACTGCTCTCCAAGTTAGATAGCATCTTTCGCGCAACTGCCAGTATCTCTGTGCACGTAAGTTTGCAAAGCATTGCTCGTTGATTCTTGGGTTGAACTGCTGACCTTCTGAATATCCGTCAAAGATACCCTCTGGATTATCAACAGATGCAGAGCCGAAAAACTCAACTAACTGGATGCTAGAAGCTGATAAAGCGTCAGTAATTTGACGCCTTAACGACAATCCAACGCCTTGAGCATCCCAACAAAACAGATTGGCACTGACTGATGTAGCAAAGTCAGTGGCGAAGTCGCAAGCGCTATTGGCGTCACCAGTTAAGGTTTCGACAACATCAACGATTAAACTGCCATGTCGATAGCATGTTGCCTTGGCATCACCACTGTCAGCCGGATCGTGTGTAATAAACTTAGCGCCTTTAGGCTTCCAGTTAAGTTTGATGTGCGAATCAACACAGGCATCAAACCATTCTGCCATGATGATGGCATCTTCAACATGGTCGTTGAACTGACCGCCCCACACATGATCGTAATAAGCTCTTGATGTGTTTTCCAAGCACCATCTGCGCTCACCGTCTAAGTCTGAGTCCTCAAACCATGGGTTGTCGTCGTAGTTCATTCTGACGATTAGGTGTAAATCATCTTCATAGATGCCATCCCTGTCGAGCACATCCTGAAATGGCACAATAAAGCGCTGCGAAAACGGGTCAGCACTTGAGCCAGGGTTAGCAATGAAAATCATCTGGACTGAATTTAAGTCATCAATCTCTTTGTTTTCATCGTCATCAGTTTCTACAATAAATCTAGCAGGCAAGCCAGCCTTTGCTTTTTTCCGAGCGGTCGGCGTGAGTGCTGTTAGTGACTCATCAGAAATGAACTGCGCCTCCTCAACCACAAAGCGCCTGAAGCCTGCTGCTGATTTGATGCTGTTGGGATTTCTGGCCAAGCCTTTAAACTTAAACGCGCCGCCATGCTCATGACTGATGACGTTGTTTTGCGTGCTGAACCCTTCAAAGTTTAATCGGTCAACCTCGTCAGAGATTAGTGAGTGAACAGAGTCATCAAGCGAGTTTTGGAACTCCCGCAGGCAGTAAACTTTATCACCTAAATCCTTAACTCCTGCCAAGGAGATGTCAACAATTTGTACCGATTTCCCAGACCCGCGTCCTCCAACGACAGCAATAAACCGTTTGTTACTTCTAAGTACAAGCTCAAGCTTTTTGGCTATATAAACATCAGCTTTTCTGTCTGTTTGCTGCCATTCGCCGTTTGCATACTCAAGATTATGCAATAGACCATCTTTCGGGCAGACAATCCCAAATACAGTTGAGTAGCTGCGCCCATCTGTAGGGTTGGCAGCTATCATTGCTTCAAGTTGGTCTAGCTTTGTTGCTGTTAGGCGGCGCAATTGGTTGTTTTTCTCCCTGCTTATTGCTTTAACTACCAAGCTTTCTAATAACTACATCGCCAATTTTAAAGGTGCAGCTAGCTGCAACATTCAAGCCAGCCTCAAGCCTTAAAATCAACTCTGTTGATGTTATTGTCTGCCCAATAACAACCACTTCTGTTTTAATTCTGCCAGCAAGCGTTGTGTATAAGTTTCCTGAGCCTGTGTTGTTTGGCAGCGGTACAAGTGGAAGCGGGTTTAATCCTGTAGCAAAAACATCTTTGCCCGTAACGCTTGTTGAACCTGCTGTCACTCCGTCAAAGTCTTGAAGAAACAATCTAATATAGTCAATTGAGCCAGCTAAAGCAGTAATCTCAAAATCCATTTCCGCACAAACCTGATCGCCAGACACCAACTTACCTGTAGTTACTATATTTGCAGGGCTGAGTCTGTAGGTAATAGCTGTTGTCGCAGACAAAGCAACTACAAGCCTGTCCCCTAACGCGCCATCAGTCCGAGGCGACTCTTTACTTGCAACAGCCGTACCTGTTCCGCTTACTATGCGGTTTTGCCATCCAGTTGATACTGAGCCTGACGCGCCAGTGCCAGTGTTTGTGCCACCAGTTCCAAGCATTAATCCAACTGAAAGCAGATTACCGGATGGAAAGAATGATGCGTCATAAACATCAAGCGGAGTGCCTGTTTTTAATGTGTATGGCGTTAGGTAATCTTGCAAAGCTGCCGCATATGCGTTAGCTCTAACCACCGCACCTGTGCAGCTTTGATGAATACCATCAGCTACGTTGTAACCTGTTTGCGGATCTCCATCAGCCTTGACGTATCTAGCTTCAAAGTCAGCAAATGGGATGCCAACCTCCTTGCACCACACTCTTAATTTTCTGTTTAAATAAGCTGATAATTTTGAGGCGTTAGCAGTCCAGCTAGCAGCAGTCCTTGGCATGTCGCATTCAATCACTGGCAATATTCCAGCCTCCACCAACTGAGCTGCCGCGCTTGTTAAGTTGTTGAATGCTGCATCAGCCGTAGCAATGGTGCCAGATGCAGACAAATCATTAGTGCCGCCGTTTATAAAGCAGATTTTGCAGCCGCTAGATATTGCGCTTGGCACTTGCAATAATATCTGTGAAGTCGTAGACCCGCTAACAGCAAAAACACTCTCTGCTCTAATATCTAATCGCTGATTTAAAAACATATTAAGCCAGTAGATTACGCCCTGATTAGACCAATTCAACTTAGTTATTCCACCAGCGGTTTGGTTTTGAACACTGTTTGCTAGGCGACTGTCTCCGATAGCTGCTGTTTTGATAACTCTTGCTGCTGAAACTCCTGAAATAAGCCCATTAACCGCCAAAGCCAAATCAACCGGATCGCTATCACGCTGATCCCCCAACTGAATCGCCGTCAGCGCTGAAGGTGTTGTGTTGTAAGTAAGCACGCCAGATTGCGCAACCAACTCTAATGATGCGTCGAATCCGTACCAGCCAACATCCGTTTCATTGTTACCAATGGTCACAACAAAAGCGCCGCCGTTTGATGGTGTAACTCTGACAATTGCAGCGCCTGATGTTGATAGGTAATAACCTTGTGTCGAAGTGATTGGCAGCGTCAAGCGCTGTCCTTGTGCTAATTGAGCCATGATAAATCCTCTTGTTGATTCGGTTTATTATACATCATTCAGGCTTACCCTCGTCGTAATCACCGCGCCTTGTGCGCTTATACCATGCGTACACAATAAAGCAGCGCTCGACAAACAGAAGAAACAAAGCAAGGAAGGATATTGTGTCCATCCATGGGAATGCTTGAATGATTAAAAACGTGTCGTGTACTGGGTCTGGAAGATAATCACGGATGTTATAGATTGCAGATGTTCCACCAGCGGCGGTAACAAGCTTGTGTTGCAAGCTGCCAAGGTAGCTCGGCAAGTCATGTATCATGTTTTCTGTGAGTTGCTTTAAGTTCACGCGCTGCCTCGTTGCGTTTAAGTTTTACCACTCGATTTATGCAATGATAGCCTAAATATCCGACGGCAAAAAGCAGCAATATGCAATCCATTATGTTTGGCACCCTCTCGCCCTCCGCGACTTACCAAGTAAGCTAATACATAAGCATTAACGACCATGACCAGGTAAGGCTGAATCCTGTCAAAAAGCATATCTATTTCAAGATGATAGTACATTGCTTGGTCTGCTGCACCTATTAAGTATACAAGAGCAAAACAAACAAATGCTTGACGGATTTCTGATGGTATTCTGATATTTACAGCAGCGAGGATGAAAAACATTGATGAAGTGATAAGAAAGCCGCAAAAGTTGGTTTCAGTTGCGGCTTGGATGTAAAGATAAGCGACTAAACAAAACAACATCAACAGGCTTTGCTTGTTGCGTAAACTGACAATCAGCCACACAGCAAGCATTGCGATGTCGAAGTTATTTGCGTGCGCGCTTAGTAGGCTTTGCATTCTCTGGTTTCTTGTCTTTCGGTTTGGTTGTTGTGCCTGTCATTTTAGTTCCTTTTTGGTTTGTTGTCTTGTTGAATGGTGATTGCCATCGTTTGAGTGTTATTTGTTATAGTTTCACAACCTGACTTTCTGAATAGCTAACTGTCGTGCCTGAGCTAAACGTAGTGTCAATCCTTGTTAATATTGCAGTTACTCCAGCAGGGACAGGCACCGCCTCAGTGGAAAATCTAACGTCACCAGTTACGCCAGTAAATGGCGCTGTAGTAAATCCTGGTTGGTTATTGAACGCTGAGTTTGCAATAAAATTTATCCCGCCAACGGTCATAATTAGCTGAACGCTTATGGTTCTTACGTTAGCCCACGCCACCGCATTTATTGTGGTAGAAAATTTTATAATATCTCCAGCAGATACAGAGCCTAAAATGCTAGGCTCATCATAAATGATGCGCTCATCAGCAGCGGCGGTAACAACAAGCTGCTGCGCGTTACCGTTGCCATCAGACCTGGCAACCAAGCTGCCAACCGCAGTTGCCGCACCTGTGCGCTGACAGCTTTTCCCTGCCGCGATTGTGCCAGTGATGCCAGCGTTTGCGGTACCACCAGTGCCAATGAAAAGGGGATTTGGCAGTAATTGGTTTGCGGTCTGCAAGTTGCTTGAAACTCTAGGTAGTTTCCTTTGGTTAAGCGCAGCCTGGAGCAGCGGAGCAACAGTTACACATCCCAGCGGCGACAGGTGAACGCCGTCATAAGTCATGGTAGATACAAAGTTTGCCGTTGCTGATGTCTTATCTACTAGTGCGCTATAAATATCAACTACAGTTACAGATCCGGATGACGCTAGTGATTTTATGTGGTCGTTGTACTCTGCAACCCATTGCGCCCTCTGCGTAGCTGTCTGACCTCCCTGTAGTGGCACCGCCGAACTTACAGGCGGGATTGTTAGAATGACAACACGACAACCGAATGACGAAATTTTGTTTACAATTAAGCTAATATTCAATTTGGAATCAGCTAGTGATTGCGCTCGAATGGCATCATTTGTACCGCCGAGCACAAACACCGTATATCCTCCATAAGTGGAAATTTCATCTATCCTAGCCAGCATCTCTAATGTGGAATCGCCGGATCTGGCACAGATTGCCGACAACCTAAACGCCTCGCCATTGATGCTGTTATAGGCATTAAAATAAGCGCTAAATGGCGTTTTGTTGGTGTTGCATATTTCTGCAACAGAATAAGCGCCATCAACAGCACCAGCAGGCGCAATAAACGTAAATTGGTTCGCGCTGATGACGGATGCAACCTGATATACGCCGAAGTTCGTATCATTGATCAGGCTGTAATTTGTTTTGTTTATACGAAAAGACCAGCCAGCAGCCATTTGGTGATTCGGCATTGTTACCGTAGCAACACCAGCAGCGATGGACATAGACAGCCCAGTCGGGGTTGCGAAGCTATTTTGAGCGCTAATTGAATCGCCAAAAAGCACCACGTTTGAAAAATTAAGCGCACCCTGTAGCGCGCTTACCCCATAAATCAATCCATTTGCCGCTAAAGCAACATCAACCGGATCACTATCCCTTTGGTCTCCAAGTTGAACCGCAGTTAAAGCTGATGGCGTAGTGTTATACGTCAACACTCCAGACTGAGCAACAAGCTCAAGCGAAGCTGGAAAGCCATACCATCCAACGTCTGTCTCGTTAGTTCCAATCGTTACGACAAACGCACCACCATTGCTCGGAGTAACCCGCACGATGGCAGCGCCAGAAGTTGAAAAGTAGTAACCTTGTGTAGCGGTAATGGGTAGCGTGATTCGCTGACCTTGCGGTAGTTGTGCCATCGTTGAAGCTCCTTTGTGATATGGTCAAACTATACGCGGATTGCTAGTAAGTATCAACTTTAGGCGCTTAAGCTTTCTATGAGCTACTTAGCTTTCAATGCCTCTTCAAGCATATCAAGGCGCTTGATTAGCTCGGTCGATTCGCTGATTTGAATGGTGTCTTTAATCATGCTGATGAGCAGCGCGCCAATGTCAGGCGCTATGTCGCCACAAGCAACAGAAGTCATGATTGCATCTGCGTTTTCTGCTGGTGGCAAATCTTTGTCAAACTTGAAAGTCACAGGCTCGTTTGTCGGTTTGCTATCTGGCCAAGCCTTCTTGAGAAGCGCAGTCATGCAGGTGTTAGATAAAACAGCTTGCTCAGGTGTAGGCATAAAAGCAGCTTTAGCCAGGTAAGCAAAGACCGCCTTTTCTGCATCTTCTCGGCTTGTTGTGTCGTCAGTGCCTAAAAGCTTTTCGCTTTTAATAGCCTCAAGCACAAGCGTTAATTTGTTTCTTGTGCGTCGATTGGCTGGCTGATACTCGCTATCAAACTTTTTCAAGGCATCGTTTCCAATTCGTTAAAACGATATGAGTATAGCGCATGTTTATGAATGAAAAAAGCCGCTTATTAGGCGGCTAGTTGCAATGTGAGCAGCGATAGGGCTTATACCAAGACTGAACCGTTTTGCTGAACTTTAAATATTGCGAATGAGTGATAAACTTCTTATAGCATATCGTTGTTGATTCCCATGCTATTTGTTCGCTCATTCAACAAGCTCCGTAATATCCAGCTCAACAACCTCTTCCATCAACGTAGCATGACCGATAGCCAAGTCGTATATAAAGTTTTCAATCGCCCCTGTCATGCTAGTTGCGCTCGTTTGAGTCTGAATGTAATTGCCTGTCCTGGTTGTTGCTGCAATTGTGTAGGTGCGCATTTAAATAGCTCCAATAGTTGTATTTAAGTATCTAACTCTCAACGCATCCGCCACTCTAGCGTCTGATTGCGTATCAGCCAGTTGCAATGCTAGCTGATGTTTCCTATTTCTCCACGCTTCATGAGCAGATATTTCATTTTCGAAGCCACCTAAATACTCCTTCTTTTTTGTGAAAGGGTTGCTGCATTCAGATATAAATTTATTTCTAGCCCTGTTGTAGGAAACGCCAATAGGCCACTCACCTCTCACTGCACCGCTATCAGTCATAAATGTGTTTGTTATACTAGAAACAAAACAGCAATAATCAGGGCTGTAAAGCTTATTTCCACGAGAAAGAATGTCTTTATCAAGCTGTTTTCCTTTCCAATCTTGACTTTCCATCCAGCGCTTGAAGTTACTAAATATCAGCCAATCATCAGAAACGCTACATCCTGAGTATGTCGGGTATTTATTCACCCATTTCGCACTGTAGCATCGCGTAAGCATACTTCGCCAAGCTTCGTAAATTTTACAGCGTACAATAACGCCATCAACTACAAACTTAGTGCGGCATCTGACGTCGTTTACCCCAACACCTTGTACTAATTTATTAGTCATTTTCGCCTCATAAAGTAAAACCCGTATCAGTTGAAGCGGCCTGCTAGTAGGCACCTGATACGGGTTTATTCGTCTAGCCTGTTTATCCCGCTTCTGGCGGTCAATCAGTTTGGGCTTCACTCCTAGCTGATGGCTTTATTGTATATCACGCGGCTAAAAACACAAGCTATAAAACACCAAATTCACGCATGCCACTCTCAAGCTTAGCAACCGACATAACCTTGAGCTTGTCACCAGTTAACCGTTTGCCGTCAACCGTAGCTGGTGCAATATCTCCGGCGTACATCTTGACCAGCTCGTATAGCGCCTTGTCTTTTGTTTCGTCACGAATTCGCCTTGCTGCCTTGGTGATTGCAATGGCTTCGTTGCGACCTTCTATCCTGGCGATGTGTCGTGCTAAGCAGAGATTTAATACTGCGGTTTGTTTTGTCATTCTTCCACCCAATCTAGTTGTTCTGATGCGAAAGCCTCGCAAGATTCGGTGCATCCACCTGACTCTTTGCGCTTCATGCTGCGAATTGAATCATAGATTTCTTCGCGCGAGTGTAGAGCGAATTTAGCTATGATTGATTCCATAGTATTGCTTCCGCGATACATAACGCCTTTTTTAATGTGCTGCGTATATGTCTCAACAAACAGCCCGTCTGTTTGCTTTTCGATTGGGTTATTTAGCCTGTCACTACCAGCTTCGATTGCCGCAATCCAGTCTGCTGCTAATTCTGGCTCATCTCTTGCCGCCAAGGCTAGTTTGTTTACTGATTTTTTAATGCAGAACACGCAATTGCCCAAGTGCTCCTGAATCCCCAAATCAAAAGGCATTCCCTTCCAAAAATCTAATACATCTTCTTTTTCAAAGTCTGTTATTTCTGCCATGTAGCGCAAGTGTGGAGTTTTGCCAATCCTTAATCTGCGCGGCTCGTCCGCTCTGATTCCTAGCCATGTTGTGTACTTTCCTTTGCCGTATTTATCGTTGCAGTATTTGTCATGCGTCTCTTCTTTCATTCGGCTGGTGCACCACGCGCTCATGACCGTTGGTAACCCATACTTTTTCATAAGCTGCGCGAATGGCCCGTTAATCATATCGTGCTTACAGTCATCAATTGAAACAACTTTGTAACTGTGCCCAGTCCCTACTGGTTGGTTGAAGTCACCATGCAAACAAGTAAGTTCAATCCCAAAATGCTCAACGCACTTTTTAATAAACTCATAAGTCTTCGGATGCTCTGCGCCAGTGTCCATAAAAATATATTCAACTGGCTCAGTCCATTCGCCAGACTTGCGCATTGACTCAATAAGATAAACCATATATGCGCTAGTTCTGCCGCCTGAAAAAGAAACTACGTGGTTCATTTCAATCTCTCCCTAGCCAACCTAGTCGCCTCGGCATCCAACCAACCCTGCGCATAGTTGTGCAGTAGGATTGCAGGATTAACCCCCTCCAAAAACGCCTTGGTTATTGCCTGACAGCATTCTGTGTTGAAGCTTGCACTTATCTCGATTTCGTCGATAAAATCCGCCATAATCATTTGTAGCCTGATTTGCTCGGCTAATGCAGCAACTCTTGCGTCTTGCTCGGCTTGTTCGTCTGCTGCGGTGTCTGTGCAGCGCCAGTTGTCGAAACTGCTCATAACTTGCTCCACAAATCTAAATCGCGCACACGCTCTTTCAGTTTGTCATACTTAGCCATTCCGACAGTCTCTGACTCAAGCGCCGAAAGTAATGCTGAAAATGGGTTTCTGCTGGTGAAAGTTTTATTTGCAACATTAACGGCAAAGAAAAAACCATGCTCAAACCCGATGTGCAGGTTAATTTCTATGAAAATCTCTAAGTCATCTGGCTTTGTTGACCACTTGGTGGTCGATAATGCGCTCATTCTGTATAAATTAAATTTCATCTTCCAATCTCCAATTAAACTTCATTCAAGCGCAAATAACCCTTGCCATCGACAAACAATTCCCCATTAGCCAGCATCCGTTTCGCGATTTCACGACTATTGGGGCGCAAGTCACTAAGCCTCACAAAGCCGTTGCGGACTTTTTGTTTTAGTTGGTAGGTTAATCCGGTCATGCTTTACCTCTATAGGCTTCTAACGCAGTGGCGGCAACAGCCATATCTGCAAAATCGCAACCCTCATAATGAAGTCTATTTAAAAGGCCTTCCAAAGCATCAGCCAGCGCGTCAACGTGGTTTATTGCGTGTGCCGACAAATTCACGCGCTCAACTTGTTTGCTGGTAGCACCAGCCACTGTCAACACTACTGGCAACTTAAAAACTTCGCTCATTCGTTTCATTTCTCACCTCTAGCTTTTGCGAGTAGCGATTCAACATCATGGCAGTTATCAATAATCCACTGAATAGCCTCCATGCCGTCCACATCCACAAGCTTGCTTACTTGCTCAAGCATCTCATACATCTCAGGTGCGCAGGATATTAGGTCAGCGTCTGCCTGTTTTAATGCGGTTTCTCCGTAATAATCTTCATCTGTAGAAAACCACGCTAGACCATCGTCGCCATCATTGCAGCACTGCGGATAAACGACAGGCTCGTCATTGGCGTACAGTCCATAATATCCATCGTTATGATGGTCTTTGCGCCATTCCCACGGTCCTTTCGTAAACTTAGCCTCAATCATTCCTCACCCTCCAAAAACAACCCCAACCCATCAACACCATCACGCCGCTTTACCCACACAGCGCCATCGTCAGCCACCAGCGCCCCATATCGAAGCCAGCTAGATACTTGGCCTTGATTCACGCCCATAGCCTCAGCAAGCTTTTTTTGCGTGCCGTATTGTTTTATTAGTTCTGCGATTGGTTTCATTTTTCCTCCTGGTCACAGCGTCGTGCTGTGTAATTGAATATAGCATATTTGATTATTGGTGCAAGTGGATAATGCAAAAATTTAACTATGACCAACTATGACCAACTATGACCAACTATTTTTTGAGTTGGTCAAGCCTGCAAGCCGCGCCGTTATTGGCTTGCATCCTATTTATGACCAAGTGTACCAACTATATATATAAAATATAAAATATGATTAAAGCCATATTAGGGGAGGTAAACGCGATCCGCTATTAGAAGTTGGCAAAAGTTGGTCATTTTGGTCATTTTGGTCATTTTCTTTTATTTTCAATAGGTTACTGAAAAATAGACTATAAGACACAAGGTCATAGAAGGTCATAGAAGGGCATTAATTATAAAAAATAAATTTGACTTTGCAGCTTTAAGTGAACATAATGAACAACGTTAATCACATGCTCACTAGGGGTTTTTCATGATCACATCAGTTAATACAGTAATAAAAAAAGACAAAGAAGGTCGTTTATGGATGCTTTTACCTGCAATTTGCAGTGGGGAGAAAAAAGAAAATGAAATTGAAAAATTACTATTGTCAGCAATTGAATCGAAACTTCTCTTAGGGAAAATGACAGCAACAGATGTAGCAAGAAAAATTAATATTGATCCATCAAAGCACGTTACAAACAAAATATCATCGACATTAAGAGGTTTTGGAATACAGAGCAGAAGAACTGGTCAAGGTAAATTTTTTATATTTAACTGACATAAAAAAAGCCAGCGTGTAGCTGGCTCGGAAATTATTGACTAAACATCGCCATCGGCGGCAAGAGAAGAAGCTTCCCGCTGCTTGTCCTTTTGCCTTGATTGCCGTTTAACTTGCGAATAGCCGAAGCTGCAGAGTTAACATCAGCCTTTGATGGCCGTTCATAGCCAAGCGATTTTAAAGCATCAGTTGCAGTTCTCCATGACCAATAAGACTGATTTGAACTCCAATCAAAACCAGTCTGAACTGACTCTTCAATCGGATCCGAAGCAGTAAAATCTTCATTGTGATTATTCAACTGCCCCATCTCATCAGGCGTCAGGTAGTGACTAGCGCCAGCTTTCCACAACTCATAAACCTGCGCCCACACTTGCTGCATGTCGATGTTGTGCGAGTGGTTCAGGTGTGCAACCTCAATAGTCCAATAGCGCCTGTTCCCTGTCGGGTCGTGCAAGAACTCTTTCGGGTTAACTGAGCCGAAGAACACCGTGCGGCGTGCGTACTGGCTTTCCTTTCTAGCATAAGCTCTCCGCAAAACGTCCTTGTCATTAGTTAGGAATGCTTTCAGCGCTGCAATGTCAGACTTTCTAAACGTACTATCTAACTCGCCAAGCTCAACAAGCCAAAAACTAACAGCCTGCTTTACGCTGTCGCGGTCATCAGGCTTGAGAATAACGCCGTCTTTTATCAGGTTTTTATCTTCAGGCACTAGCGACTTGAACCACTTAGTCTTGCCGACGTATTGGTCTCCCTGAAACACCAAAACACCTGAAGCGCTAACACCTTTCGGACTAAACGCGCCAGCGATAGCTGATACCATCCAGCGCTTTATCAAGGTGTCTTTCAACTCAACTGCTTTCGTGTTCGCTGCGTCCTTAATAGTCACAGTCGCCAGCAGTTCGCCTAAGTGGTCTTTGCCATCCCATGGCGCAGAGCATACCCACTGCGCGACAGGGTTGTATTGGTTCTGGTCTGCGATGTAGGTGACAAACCCTGGCAGCTTAGCAGTTGGCATCTTGAAAAGGCTGCATTCAGACTCTAGCCAAGCAAGCGAGGCGTTGCCCTCGTTGTCTAGGCTGAATGACTGGTTAGGAATGATTACTTCCTCTTCCTTGCTTATGACGTTGTAACGCACTTGAACGCCAAGCCTGCGGCATATCTCTTTCAGGTTTGATATGTGCGCCAGAGGAACGCCCTTTTCAGTGCAGAACGGCAGCGGTGCGCTTGGGTCTGCGTCGTAGTGCATTGGTGCGTGCGTTTGTTCATCGTACTGAACAACAGGCTGCTCAGTATGTTCTCGCACTTGCACTGGTGCGCGTAACTGTATGTTCATCTCAACTGCAGCAGCCTTGAACGCCTTGGAGTAGTCGCCGTTGTGTTCATAGTAGCAAAACAGGTCATAACTGCTAACAGGCTTGCCTGATTCTTCACTGCAAAGTGGGTCGCTTGCATGGTGGATCCAACAGCGTGCGTTGTCGAGCAAGTGAACGCCAGCCAATCCAGTAGAGCTATGAGGTGACAAGTAGCGCTTGCCCTTTCGCACGTAGCCGTAACGCTCTAGCTGTTGCTCTATCGGGTAAGTGCGCTCATACTCTCCACTTACGTCCGGCATACCTTGAGATGGCTGCTGCGTGCGTTGTGGCAGCGCTTTGCGTTCTGGCTTAGGCAGCCAAGGGCATACTTGCTGCAGTTGCGGCTTAAATGACTCCCAAGCAGACCAGATAGCAAGCAACCAATCTGGTGGAGTTGGCCACTCTGCCAGCGTCTTAGGTGGTTTGACTAACCATGTATATGGTTGCTGTGTTGTCGGGTGGATCGAAGGCGGCAAAACGTCTTGCTTCTGAGAGCCATCACAGGCAGCTCTGAACTCAACGACTGTGAAGTGCTTCTTCGGGTCTTCTTGGCGTGGCCAATTCACCTTGCAGTATGGCAGAACAACGCCATCAGGCACTCTGAACATCACGCGCTTGCCGCGACCCTGAATAGTAGGGTATGCGTCCAGTGCACTGGCAGGAATGCCGAACTCCTCCATGATAAGCGCCCAACCGTCAGCGTCATCAATATCCAAGCTGCACATACCAGATGGACCAAGAGCAGCGCCCATGTTCCAGTTTGGGTTTACAGTCCAGTATGCAAGCGCTTGGGCTGGCTCGTGCAATGCGTTATTGCCCCAATCGGCTGACTGTGGGAACTTGCGCATCGGCTCAATTGGTACAAGATGCCAACCGTAGCGGCTGGTGTATGCGTTAGCATAATCGGCAATAGAAAGCTGACTCATAACAGCTCTCCTTGCTTGTCGTTTAGTTCAGGGTCGATATACTCGTGGATGGTGCTGTGTGCGGGTATCTCAGCAAGCGTGATAAACAGCTTGTTTTCGTGGCGCTTGGTCTTGACCATATCCAAGCATTTGGAGCATTGCACGCCGAAGTGCTGCGTGCCGTTTTTAAAGATTCGGCGCACGTAACGCAAGTGGCCGTTGTGATCGCATTGTGTCATTGTAAATCCTCGCAAGGTATGTTTTGGCATCGCAATGCCTGTTTCCCGAATTAACGGGGCAGTAAGTCTAGTGCATCTTGTGTGCTGCGTACAATACCCGCAATCCCATTAGCTGCTCTTACCTGTTCAATAAAATTAAGTTGTTCTTTCGTTGGCCTGCCTGTTTTCGTCTTTACCTCGAACGCCAGAAAGCGCCCTGTTGGTTTGTGGATCCCAATAATATCAGCACTGCCAACGGCAAGGCCGAACGTCATCAGATGCGCGTTTGCTAGCGTAACTATTTGTGCGTCCTTGTGTATCACCTTGCCTACGTATGCGCCTGCTGTTTCGTTGCGCCATGAGATGCAGTTGTTGTTAGACAGCGCAATCATGATTAGGCGCATTAGCTTGGTTTCTTCGTTCATCGCGTCAACTCCTGCTGTATACGTCTTGCTTCGTTAAAGTCTGCTGCAGTTGGTTTGCGACCAGCTCGTGCTGCTGCAGTAATAGCCGCCCATTGTGAAGCCTTAGCCATCCCACGACGCATACCAAGCGCAACCAAGTCTTGCAATGTTCTGGCACTGCCTTGTTCTTTGCGTTGCTCTTTGCGAACTGCAGCAATGTCGATTTGCTCAAGCTCACCATCTGATTGCTGAATCTTGCGTACTTTCTTTTCGATTGGCTTGCCGCAGTGAGGGCAAGTATCAGGACCAGGAATAAAAACGGCATAGCAATGCTTGCACTGCTGAATATTAACATCTGGTTCGTCGCTTGCTTTGCGCTTGCCTTTAGGCTTGCCAAGCAACGACCATTCTCGCTGCTCACATGGCAAACCATGCTTAATGATGCAGCCTGCATGGTCAAGGATAATCGCTGGCTCCGTCTTGCGGCGAAGCGCACGAAAGACCATCTGCAGGTAACGCGCCACCGACTGAGTAGGACGCAGCAGGATGCAGCACTCTAGCGTTACATCGCGCCCAACCTGAGCAGATAAGTCGAAGCCCTCGATCACAAGCTCACAGTTGACCAGCACTAACACACGACGGTCAGCAAGCGCTTCACAGATTTCTTTCAGCTCTGCTTCTGTCGTGCTTGCATCAACATGCGCTGCAGGTATGCCGGATGCGTTAAACGCTTCTGCAGTGTGCTTGCTGTGCGCCACGTTGCAGCAGTAGACAACAGCACGCTTGCCGCTAGCTAATCGCTGATAGTGCGCAACGGCATCACCAACGATGGTCGGCTTATCCATGGCTGCAGCTAAGTCGCCGATGTTGTAATCGCCTGCCATGGTCTTTACTGATGACAGGTCAGGATTAACTGGCGTCGTGTATGCTACATACTCAGACAGCCTGCCTTGTTCGATTAGCCACTTGGTTGACTTGGCTTCGATGATAACTTCGTACAAGTCTCCTAAGCTCTTACCATCAAGGCGAACTGGCGTACCAGTCAACCCAATGACAATCGCACCAGATTGACGCGCCCAACTGATAACAGCTTGGAACATATTACCCTTGGATAAATGAGCTTCATCAATAAAAAGGATTTTAGGTGGCTGCAGTGACTCCATGCGGCTATGCACTGTGCCGATGGTGCCAACTTGTATTGGCAGAGTTGAACGCATTTTTCCGCTAGTAATCAAGCCATGCTCAATCTTAGCCTGCCAGAATGACTTGCTAGTCTGCCGCAATAGGTTCTTGCGATGTACCAAGAACCAAACGCTTGCATTTGGATCCCGATTACGTGCTTGCTGTGTTATGTGTGCAGCAATTACTGTCTTGCCAAAAGCAGGGCTAGCAACACCAAGGACAGACTTGACGCCGCCCTTAAGTGATTCGCGCAGCTTGCTGATAAACTCCTGCTGGTCTTCATAAAGCTGAAAGCTCATGCTAGACCTCCAGTGCTGCAGCCAGCTTCTCAAGTGTTGCAATGGTCGGGTTTGCCGTGCCTGCCTTTATAGCAAGCAGTGTGTTATACGCAATGCCTGTTTCCCGAACTAACTGCATCAGGTTGGCGGTTTGCAGCTTGTCGCTGATTTCTTTGTACGCTTTCGATATTTGCATTTTATTGGCTCCATTGTATTGACAAGCTAAGTGTATACGCATTATATTGCAGAGGTCAACAACAACCGGAGACAGCGAAATGAAAATAATCGATTACTCAGAATTAACGCCAGAGCTTGCGGCGCAAGGATGCATGGTTCTGAACATGCCAAACGATGCTTACCATGCTTATGCAGGCATCAGCAAGTCAGGTCTTGACTTGGTTTCCAGAAGTCCGGCGCATTACGCTTACCGCTCACCAAATGAGCCAACACGCGCCATGGTTATCGGCAGTGCAACGCACGCTGCAATCCTTGAGCCTGAAGTGTTCGCCAAGCAGTATATGTTGCTGCGTGACGTAACAGACCGCCGTACAAGCGCTTACAAGCAAGCTGTTGAACAGTTCGGCGCTGATAACGTGCTGACTGGCACTGAAGCCGATTCAGTAACAGGCATGCAAGCAGCGCTGCAGTTAAACCATGCCGCCAAGCAACGACTCAGCGCGGAAGGATGGACAGAGCTTGCGTGCTTTGCAACGGATCCAGTAACAGGCGTTCTTGTTAAATGTAAGTTCGACAAGCTGACGCGCGAACTGCTCAGCGTTGACCTTAAGACAACACAAGACCTGCGCGAGTTTGCCAAGTCAGTCGCAAACTATCGCTACCACGTACAAGCGGCGTTTTATTCAGATGTTTTTGAGTGGGCAACCGGCGAGCAACTGAAAGGCTTTGAGTTCTTAGCAGTTGAGAAAGACGCGCCAAACGCTAGCCGAATCTTTGTGCTTGATACGCCATCATTCGACTACGGGCGCAAGCTGTACCGTGAAGCGCTGAGCACGTATGCAGAGTGCCTTAAAAACGACGAATGGCCAATGCCAGCAGGCGATGTTGAGTATATTGCGCTGCCATATTGGGCGGCAGATCCAGATTTAGGGGTGGATTTCTAATGGCCAATTTCATGCAAACGCTTGAAGCCAAGTCAGACCAGCTAAACGCAACTGACATTATGGGCATCGATTTAGTTATCCGCATTCGTGATGCGGTGCTAACCAACAGCAAAGAGCAGCCTCTTTCGGTATACTTTGACGGCGACAACAACCGCCCATGGAAACCAAGCAAGGGCATGCGCCGTGTATTGGCTGCAGGTTGGGGCGCTGAGACTGAAAATCTGATTGGTAAATCAGTAAAGCTGCACTTTGACCCATCCGTTAAGTACGCAGGCAAAGAAGTTGGCGGCATTCGAGTCAAGGCAATGTCGCATATCGACCAGCGCGGTATTGTTATTGTTGAAGCCATCAACCGCCAGCAGCGCATACCTTTGCACATTGCTTTTCTTGATACATCATTGCCGCCATATCCTGCAGATAAGTTTGCTACATTTTTACCAACAATGGCTAGTATGATGCAAAACGGAGAAATGACACTTCAACAAGTAATAGCCAAGTGCCAACAGACTGGTCAGCTAACACAAGAGCAGCTTGCACAGCTTGAGGCTTTAGCACCTGTCGTAGTCGAATCAGAAGATAACTTTGAACTTTAATTAATCGGGCGCTCAGCGCCCTTATGGAGTGTTTTAAATGTCAACAACAGTAACGGGCAAGCTAAACAAAGCGGCCTCACAATTCCAGGCAGGCGAATCAACGGGTTTTGGCTTGCGCTTAGGTGTTAAGTATTACGACCGCGAAACGAAAGCAGACGCATGGACGAACTACGAAGCCGCAGTATTCGCCAAAGCTCCAGCGCAAGTGCAGTTTTACCAACAAGCATTGGTCGAAGGTGCGATTGTGGAAGTGTCAGGCGACAAGTTGAAGATTCGCCAGTTTCAAGGCAATAACGGCTTGAGCCTTTCGATTGAGCTGCTCGATGCCAAGTTAGGCGCTGTATTCGCACCGCAAGGGCAGCAAGCGCCACAGCAGCCACAGCAGTCACAGCAACAGCAGCAGGCTTACAACCAAGCGCCACGGCCAGCGCAGTCGCAGTATAATCAAGCTCCGCAGCAGCAGTATAATCAGCAGCAATTCGACCCAAGCTTGCCTGATTTCTAACAACTAACAACAAGCGGCGGCATTGATTATCAATATGCCGCCATGTTAAAATAACTATTATCAGCAAGCCGTGAGACGCAAGCTGATTGCAAGCCAAAAGCTGAAGCACAGAACGGAACTACTTTGAACCCTGATTAGGTGGCTTTCCGTAGCCCGTCTCAACTAATCAGGGTTTAATTTTATGGTGATAAAAATGGCTAAAAAGTTAGTTTATGGCATCGGAGTAAACGACGCGGAACGCGCGCACAGAGGAATCCGTGGAGAGTTTATTCGCTGCGCTTTTTACGACAGATGGTACCACATGATGATGAGGTGCTACAGTGATAAGCTTCACAGAGATAGCCCGACATACACTGGTTGCTCTGTTGCCGAAGAGTGGCATAGTTTTAGAAATTTCAAAGCATGGATGGAAACTCAGGACTGGCAGGGAAAAGAGCTAGACAAAGATATTATCAATCGCGGAAACAAGGTTTACTCTGTTGAAAATTGCGCATTTGTAGATGCTTCAGTTAATTTATTTACCTTAGATTGCAGAAAGCGAAGGGGGGAGTGGCCCATTGGTGTTAACTTTAATAAATTCAGGGGCAAGTTTGAGGCCAGATGCAGTAACCCAATTAGCGGGAAAAGAGTAAATATAGGCTACTTTGACTGCCCAAATGAGGCTCATTTAGCTTGGAAAAAGTGCAAGCACGAGCTAGCTTGCCAGCTTGCTGACTTGCAAAGTGACAGTCGCGTAGCAGGCGCTTTGAGGGTAAGGTATTTGTGATGCCTGACCATAAAGAAATTCTATACACCAAAAGGGATTCAACCATGAGCCACTACGACGAACAAAGAGAAGAACACAAGCAGCAAACGAAGCCAGCAGCACCACAAGCCAACAAATACGACCGCACCATCATTGGCAAGTACGGCAGCGGAAAATGTGTTGTAGACGTTTACAGGGTGCTTAATGCGTTTCCAACTGGCTCTCCTGAGATTGACCACGGCGTGAAGAAATTACTTGCAGCTGGCAAGCGAGGCGCTAAGGATGAGTTGCAGGATTTGAAAGAGGCGATTCAGAGCATTGAGGCGCGGATTAGTTATTTGAATGAATCGGGCGCTTAGGCGCCTTTTTTGTACCCGTGAAAAAATAATTGAAAATAATATTGACGGCCAGAAATGGCCGCACTATATTAAGTCACATGAGCAGCGGCATGGTGTCGCACAATGTGGAGATGAAAAATGAACAATCAAGAAAAGCTGAGCGCACTGCTTTTAAAGCTTACCCAAATTAACGCGAAAAAAGTCGAGCTTGATGACATTCCGGATTTTGTTGAATGCCGCGCTGCCGTCTATATGCTTTGTTCGGAATGCTGGTTTGAAGAGTATTATTACTTGCGCTGCAATCTTGAAAAATCAGTTGAGTTTTTGCAATCGCAGATTCTCCTTGATGATATGTTGGCTTTAGATGTTTCCTTGATTTAACAAGCCGGAGAGAAAAATGAAACAAAAAGACCTATGCAACAAAATCGGAATTGCAGACAGGTCGTTTCGTCGTCTGTCACCAACCAAACGCCAGCAGTGGCAATCACTAGCCGCGAAAGGTCGCACAATCGCATGGTTTGACGTCTTAGCGCAGTTGATGTTTGAGGTTGAGGCTTTTAATGCGAGTAATGGCGGCAGCGATTGGTTGTGGCTACAACTGTCAAGCGCATCATCGTCAGTGACTCGCTTTAGAGACCATGAGTTTACGCATTGCCAAGAGTTTTTAAACATCGACCAACTAACCAGCACCCTGCAATACGTGCAGAGCCTAAACAAATAGCCAAGTAAGCTGTCTGGCACTTTTCGAGGTGCATATGAACTACATTGATTATACAAGCCAAAGGACACGCAAGGACGAACTGATGAAAAACGAAACACCATTAATCGACTACGCACCACACCGCCGCACTGATGAAGATGCTGAGTATCAAGACGGCTCAGGTGCTATCAAATGGCTGGCTGTTGCTGCAATTTGTTGGGCTGTTGTTTTGGTTATGGTTGCTAAAGCGGGGTATTTTGCATGAGCAACTGGCTATTACCCGCAAGAGCGATGGTTATCCAATCCACAAACAAGCTAGAGCTGCACACTGCAACCGAATGGGTTTGCGAGCAGTCACGGTTTCGGTTTGACGAGCAGATGACCTATGAAGAAAACGCAGAGTTAGCGCGTCGCCAGGAGAAGTTTAAAGTGGCGGAGATATTCGCTTTGGCGCAGGTTAGATTCGATTCGATTGAGAGGTGCAAATGACACAGCGCACAGATAAAGAGTTGCTTGAGTTGGCGGCCAAGGCTGCTGGACTCTTTGACTACGAATACGTGGAAGAAACAGAGTTTACCTATGAAAGCATGCAGCGCAGAAATGCAGGCGGCGAAGAAGATGGCTTTTTTGAACTGTTAGCCGATGTTTGGTCTCCGCTAACTGATGATGGCGATGCGTTTAGATTGGCAGTAAAACTTGGATTACTGTCTAAAGCAGATGTTCTGTGGGCTGCAAATGACGCATCTTGCCCATACGCCGCAACCCGCCGCGCAATAGTCAGAGCAGCCGCAGAAATTGGAGCTAAGTTATGAACATCAAGCACCATCTAAACCAAGCAATCGAAGAGTTCACCCTAACGCACATGCAGTTGCCGACAAAGCTGCGCTGCACATACGACGTCAGAGCAGACCTAGAGCGACACAACGCGCTGCCTGATGACATGGAGATTGTTGATGTTGATTCGCCTGTTTCGGTATTGAGAGTGGAATAAAATGATAAACCCTAACGCAGTATTTGAAATCAAACCACAATACAAGCCTAAGCCTGTGCTGATTCGGATTAGGAAGACGCAAGAGAAAGTGACCGCCTATCCATGCAGCAACGGCTGGCACAATGCGAAAGGCGATTTTATCCACGTTAGCGCAGCCCGTTTGGTGCGCGTTTTGGATTGGGAGTGATAAATGAACAACTGGATAGGTCTACTACTTTTCGTTGCGGTAATCATG
>Ga0181352_1000113_pt1 | contig 37515 bp, 59 predicted proteins | sample Fa13VDMLBSN_FD_130103 | JGI IMG/M metagenome (GOLD analysis project Ga0181352, IMG submission 130103) | Freshwater viral communities from Lake Michigan, USA - Fa13.VD.MLB.S.N | ecosystem: Environmental > Aquatic > Freshwater > Lake | place: USA: Michigan | collected 2013-09-23 | reverse complement strand
GCGCGTGCTGGCTTTTGAAATGGGACGCCTAGCGAGTCGGGTGTACATGCTGTTCCCCCAAAGCGAGGACCCGCCCGAGTTTGCCACCGCTTTTGCGTTGCAGTACAACCGTGCCACCGCGCTGCCGGCTGGCGTGCTGTGTGGCGCCGACAAGGTGCGCAAAGGCGAGAGCGACGTGGCGTACGACAACATGGAAGCGCAGCTGGGCGCGTTTCATTTGAACAACAACTTTGTGCCGCCGGCACCGGTGCAGTCGAAGTTTGCCATGAACGGCAGCCTCCCCATTGCCATCGACATGACCGACAGCAGCGACGACGACGAGCTGTACGCCAGCAAGAACGGGTTGTAAAAATGGCATCTATGGAACAGTGTTGCGTCCCGCCGTGTGAAGGCGGCTGCCCCGCGTGCTACTACGCCAACAAGGAAAACCGCTGCACCGATGTGCACTGCGCGTGCAACAAGCCCGACTCGCTGTACCGATGCAGAGGACTGCAGGACAAGCGCTACAGCTCCGCTTCCACCTCCTCGTTGCCACCGCCAAACGCGTAGCGCAGCCGATCGTTGTTTTGGTCTTTGGGGCGGTAGCTGGGCACCTCTTTGGTGATGTAGTGCAAAATGAAGTCTTTGTCTTCGCCGTTGCCCGCCACAAAGCGGCAGTGCACGTTGGGTGTCATGTGCACCTGGTCGCGAAAGATGCCCGCCACGCCGTCTTTGCTCACTTGCACCATGGTCGTGTGCGTAACCTCGACCAAAATGTGCACGTGCAGCCCCTTGTTGTGTTTGCCCTCGTGCTCAAACGCAGCGCGCAGGCGTACGCGATGTACGTCGTCCTGTGTCTCCTGTGTGAAGTCCACCTGCGTCTGGTTCGGCGTGTACTGCTTGAGCCACCGCCACAGTGACGGCACCGCTGCCATCTCTTCCACCGCCGCTCGCATTGCGTGGATGTGTGCTTCGTCATCGACGTTGAAGTTGACAGTGATGTGAAAATTGCTGTACTTCATGTTTATCCGCTACACCAGTAAGAAAAGCACCGTGTTGGCAGCATGACACACGTCAGCAGCGCAAACGCCGACAACACGCCAATGCACAGCAGTAGCAGCGCTAGTTGTACTTGCCACATACGAGGTACGCGCACAGTGCACCCGCCACAAACCCTAGCACGCTCGCAAAAACCAAGTCGTTGCGAGTTTCGCCGTGCGTAATCGGCGTGCACTCGCCTTTCGCCCAGCTGGGACGTTCAAACAGCTGCTGCTGGCGTGCTGCTTCCTTTTTGCCAAACGCACGCACAAACGGCGGCGTCGGCGCAAAGCACACGCTAGTTTGCACGCGACGTTTGCTCATGGCTTGTCGGCGCACCAACCGTTGGTGATGGCTGTGCTAAGGCTGGAAAAACCGCTGGGATCATCGCCGGCACTGCCGCACCCGTTGGCGTTGAACTCGGTTGCCCACTTCGCCAGTGCGGGGTTGCTGCTTTGCGCAAGTTGCCCACACCAGTACACGGCTGCACCGATGGCGTCTTGTGTCCATGCGCCGGTGGGTAGTGCGCTGCTTTGCAGGTAGTTCACCATGTTGGTGCAGCTGCCGGTGTCGATGGCGATGCGCAGCGCTTCCAGCTTGCCGCGGTTGGCAACGTCGCAGGCGTTGCACATGGCGCTGTCGGCGAGTGTGGCAACCAGCATGTCGTGCACCTGCTGCACCGTTTGGGTGCCGTCGCCCATGAGGTCCGCCCACACTTGCGCACAGTAGTCCGTGGGCTTGTCGAGCCCAACGGGTGTACCCACAAACACGGGCAACTCGCGCAGTTCGGGCGGCGGCGGGGCTTGCAGCGCGCGATTGAAGATGCTGTACAGCTGCTCGGGCAAAGTTAGCAACTCTTCCGCGCCTTGCTCCAGCGGGATGTGAGTAAGCGATGCGCCCTGCTGCAACTCATCGGGGTGCTTCTTAAAGCTGTCGGGGTAGTTAAGCAGCGTTGCGTCCTGCAGCTCCCAGCCAGGGATGCGCTTCATCTTGTCCAAGTTGCCGGGTGTGTTGGCAGCGATAATCAACTTGCCGATGATCTCCGGGTTCTCCCAGTTGCCGATCCACGTGTCAAAGTTGTGCTTGACGTTTTGTGTGCCAGGATGAGTGTTGGTTTGCAAGCCTTCGCGCAAGATATCCCAGTTTTCGCAGCTGTACAGATTGCTGTTTGCCTGGTCGCCCCAGCCTGCCACATAACCATCCCAGCCGACAATGTTGGCGCTCCGCTGGAACTCATTGCCGAACACCCTTTTGGTGTAAGTTTTGGCTTCCAACCAACGCCCAGCGTAGAGGTAGCCAAGGGGATTCACCAGTGTTTCGTCATACATTGTAGCTGCATGCGGGGAGCCAATGGGAGCTTCCAGCAAACCGGGACCGGTAAGCAGCCCACGAAACACGAACTCGGCGCGGGGGTCGTCTTTTTGCCACCCCTCGCGTTCGCACACTTCCAGTGTCAACTTGCTGGCAATGCTGACAGCGTCCCATCGCCGACTGTCGAGCAGCTCGTCTTTTGTCCAGTCAGTGCAGCTGTCTTGTGATGTGGTCATGCGACACCAAAACCCGCTGACCCCGCGCATGATGTAGCCAAACGCGCCCAACAGCAATCCAGCCAACAGCCCGGCGCGTGAGATGATTCGAGCAATGGGCAGTACCAGCACGCGCTCTGCGCCGTACACTGCCACCGCAGCAGCTGCTGCGTCAAAGTATGCAACGTTGGCTTGTTGCGAGGTTTGCGCGTACGCGTAGTTGCCGGCGTACACACCCGCGGCAATTGCACCAGGGTACACCAACCAGCGTGCTGCTCGTTCAAAGTGGATGTTGGTGGGTTCGTTCACATACTCAAGCAATCCTGTCGAGTAGTTGTACACAAACCCGGCAACCACAACAGTTGCAGCGCCTGCAACTTGCGAGCCAGCAAACACTTCAAGCTCGGGCTTGCCGTAATAGCTAAAGGCAGCAACGGCGGCAGCTGCTGCGCCCAACGGAATCAAACGCTCCAAAAGCGACGGGTCGCTGCATGGGTCGTAGGTGCTGTGTTCCACTGTGTTGACTTGTGCCAGCGCTTCGGGTCCACCCGACAAAAAAAACCTTGAGTAGGCACGATTGAGGCTGTCAAAGTAGACGCGCCCCGCTGCTTCCGTCTTGTGATCGTAAAAGCTAACTTCGCCGCCCCCTCCCACCATCCCTTTCATGGTACAGTCGGGGAAGGTTGCGGGTGTACACACGTTCAAACTGGGATCGTAAGCCTTGTCGTACTTCCACTGTGCGTAGGGGACCGGCTGTTGCTGTACATTGACAAATTGCCCGTCCACAAAAGTTTGCACGTAGGGCACATTGATGTCTTGCAACTGTGGGTACCCTTGCGCATTAGTCGTGCCAAATCCGGTGAGGATGCCTTCCGTTGCGCCCCACGGCACATCGTAAATGTTGCCTTTGCCGTAACCAGGGAGGCTCAGCACTGTTCGCATGTGCTTGTTGCCTCCGTAATTGGCGGGTTCGCTCCAGCTGGTTTGTGGCGTGTATGTCATGCCAGGCGGAATGTACCCAGCTTCATCGTAGTTGGTTGCGCCAATGGGACCGTTCACCCACTCCCATGGGTAATCGGTTGTGATTGTTTGCACATTGCCCATCACATGCGCAGTGCTTCAGAATTTCATTGTGTGTGCAGCAAAAGCAGCGGCATCCCACTGCAGCGGTGCGTGTTTGCGCGCAAAAATCAAATCCCCGCGCAAAACTGGCAACTCTGGCTTGGCAACGCGCAACTGCTCCCACCACGCGTTAAGCGGCTGGCTAGCGTCGTCGTTGTGCAGCAACAGCAACGCCACGTCGCGCAAGTTGAATTGCGCACAGCGGTGGTGCACGCCAAGCCACAACAGCGCTGGCATGGTGAAGTTGCACGTTACGTCGCCAGCTGCGGTGACGAGGATTTTGCTGTAGCTTTCGCTCACCCACTCGTAGCGATGCACAAGCGGGTACTCATCGTTGTACAAAAAACGCTGGCGGTCACGGTAGCTGCCGCTGAGGAGCAGGTTCATCCGTGCCGCCCAAGCTGGGGTTGGGCATAAACCCTCCCACGCTCAGCGTAAACAGGCTGATCCAAAAGTTAAATGAGGAAGTCCCCCACCCAGACAAGACCGCCATTATCAAGCCCACGAGTCCCACAATCGTCAGTGCCGCACAGTGCAGCACAAACGTCAGGCACGACCGCGTGATCCTGCCCCCGCGCACTGCATTCGCTCGCACCACTTGCACATGTCCGTCGAAATCGATCACTGCCGTGCTGGGCGTGCGCTGAGGTTTTGGCGCGCTTTCTCGCGGGTTGGGGTGCTGGTCCTCTTCGGTGGTAGAGGGCGGCGAGATCGACTGCATGTCCGCTGCCAAAAAGTTGCGCGTCGCTGTTAAGGTACGGCCACTGCAGGTAGGTGATCAGCCCCAACCAGATGGAAATAATGTCCTCGCGCTTCTTTTTGCTCTTAAGGGGCGGAAAGTCGGCGCCCAAATGGCTGCACCCAAGCAAGTCAAACAAGCGGCGAAACACAAAGTTGTAGCTGATGAAGCTGTGCCGGCGCCCGGTGCGCTCTGCAAGTTGTGCGAAAGGAACCTGAAGCCGCTCAAAAAGCTGCTTAAGAGAAAGTATCAACACCTCGTTGACCCGCAGTCCCAAGCTACCCCGCCCACAAAGCGCAAGGCGGATGGTCAGGAACTTCTCCTGCACCAAAGCGTGAGTCGCTACCGACCACCATGGAAACAGCTGGACAAGTGGATGCAACACGCGCTCAAAGGACCCACGCTCGTGTTGCGCAGTGGGTGTGTTATCATGCTGCGCCAACCACGCTGTCCGCGACCGGGACGCACGTTTCACAACCCACACCGACCGCGCGAGGGGTACAATGACAGCATCGGGTTTGGCGTGATTGCGCTGCTGCATGCACGCCGCTTGCCAAAACACGAGTACGACGAAGCAAGTCACATTTGCGGACACGCGCGATGCATTGAACCCGACCACTTGGTGTGGGAAGACATGGGCACCAACGTGGGGCGCAACCTGTGCCACATGTACAACAAGCCATGCACACACACGCCACGCTGCATTGCGCAGTACGAGGGGGATCGCGAGTTGATAAAGAGCAGTCTTACCAAGTACTTCTTGACAAAGTACGGCTTCAAAGATCGTCGCTGTCGGTCTCGGTCGATCTCCCACAACAGCTGTCGGGTGTCTTCCTTGCTGAGGCAGTAGTCGCGTTCCCAGCGTTTGTGCTGCGGCCACAGTCCCCAGCGATCGGTGTAACGGTGGTACAGCTTTTCGATCTCCTTAAAGTCGTCGGTGGGGATGGTTGGCTCCTCGCCGCACCACTGGCTGGCGCGCTCGGCAAAGTAGGTGCCGCGTTTGTACGGTGCGCTGTGCGCTTGCTGCCGCTGCTGCGCATGTACGTCATCCACAGTCTCGCTGTACACACCAGCGCGCGTAGTCTCCACCAAAGGAGCTGAAAATTGCCGGTTGCCACCGCAATCATACAGCTCTTTGTAACGGGCGCTAGCCACCATAACGACGCCATCAGGATTGACGCAACCGCACATTGAGCAGGTGCATTCGCCGCGCTCAGCATCCACAAGGTACTCGCAACTGCCACAATTTCTGCAACTACCGCACTCATCCATGCAGTGGCAAGTGAGCGGCTACGATGAGGTTAAGCGCGACACGCTAGCTGGCGTCGCCAACTACGACTGGTTTGTGGGCAGCGGCTACGACAGCCGAATCCCCACCAGCGTGTTTGCCAACGGGTTTGGGCAGGGCTTGGACGATTTGAGCTTGACACACGCCGACAGCGACCCTTACGCACACAAAAACTTGCCGGTCAATCGGCAGAATTTGTACGAAAAGCAAGCAGAAGACGGCAGCAGCACGGGCTACTACTTGTGGGAGCAAGAGCGTGTACGTGCCGACTTGGCGCCCATCTTGCCCAACCAGCGCATGCCGGGCATCGACCGCATCGGTGTGTGCGTGGACGGCTACAGCAAGTTGCCACGCGGGCACCAGCTGCAAAGCACCGGGGTGGCACGCAGCATTGACGTGGCGTTTAGTGGGCCGGCGGTACCGCGCGACCCTGGCAACCCGCTTGGCTTGCTGTTTGAGCCGCCCGCTACCGGTCCGTACCAGCAAGGGCGGATGACGCGGGTTCCTCCCTTTTGAATTGCTCATAATCTACCCCTCGGTGTCAATGCAATGTGGCAGGAGTTCGCCTTTTTGCAGCGACTTCGCTATGTGGAGTTTAAGCGGCTCGTGTGGATGTTTGAGACGCTCATGTTTTTGTGCACATGCATACTGCTGCTGCACGCCGATTTTAGTCCGGGCATCACGCTGGCGCTGGTGTTGCTGTCACTGTTGCGCGTGGTGACCGAAGCGCTCAACCATGCGTACGTGGCGCGGGCACACAACGTGCACGATCGTTGGCAATTTCTGTACCCCTTTGGCTAATGCAGCCTGTCAACGTGCTTGCCGGCGCGCTGGTGGCAGCTGTGGCGCCCAAGATGGGCATCCCCGTGTTTGGCGCCATGCAGCTACACAAACATGCGCGCCCCAGCTTGGACACGACGCCGCCCAACTTTTGGGACACGGTGACCGACGGCGTGGAGTACGGCATTGGCTACTGGGTGGGCAGCTGGCTGATGAACAGCTTGTTTGGCGCACAATGAAACAGTGTTCATTTGGCGCGTTTGTACTTGCCATGAAGGCTTTCCACGGCTTGCTTTTGCAAAATGCCGGTAGCCTCCTGCAGGTTTTTGGGGGGAGCGGCGGTTTCGGCAGCGGCTTCGCGCAGCTTTGCTTGCAATTCTTCAGCCACTATCTGAACCGGAATCGTTTCAACAACGCGCGGCACTTTGGCTGCACTTTGCGGTTCTGGAGCTGGCACGGGCACCAGCGCATTCGCAGCGGCAGCATCTGCAGGTTGCGCAAGCGCTTCCTCGTGATTGCGCTTTTGCTTTTTTTCGATGTCATCGGCGCGGTCGAGGACCTGTTCTTGCTCGTCCTTGATCCGTGCCTTTTCCTGTTCGTGTTTCTGTTTTGTTGCCTGCGCCTCCTTTTCCTGCTGAGCGCGCACACGTGCTTGCTTTCGCGCTTGTTTTGCCTCTTTCCATTGAGGGTACCGCGACATGCCACGCAGCCGTGCCCGTGTGGCATGCCATTGTGCTCTCAAGCGGCGGGTGTCTTCCTTGTTTTGCTCCCTGCGAGTGATCTCCGCTAATATCTGCTCTTCCGCGTCCAGCAAGTACTCCGCAGTTTGGTTTTGTGCCCACTCATGTGCCCAATTTTGCAGCTGTTGCATCTCATAATCTTCCTTTTGTACCTGTTCCTTGCCTTCTTCGTTGATGTCTTCCTTCAGTGCCTCTTCCGCTGCAAGTTCAGCTTCGTCTTCGTCCTCCGTCAACACGTGCTGCGTCGCTTCCACTTGCCTTTTCGCTTCCTCTTCGTCGGCGAACGCTGCTTCCACGGCTTCGTTTTGCTCCAAATCGCGCAACACTTCTTCTTCTGGTGCAACGTCGTTGCTGAAATACTCATCCATCTCGCGTTGCACCTCGGCGTCCTGCGCGGCGAAGACAACCAGTTGTTGTTCCATCTCCTCGGCTTCTACATCCAATACCAGTTGTTCAAGAATGGCAGCGGGCTCCTGCGACTTTTGCGCGCGAGCTGCCGTTCGGTCGTACTCATCCCGCATGATGCGCAGCTTTGCAGCAAGCGCTTTTGCTTCTGCCTTGTTTTGCACCTGTGTGGGCGCCTTTGATGCGCGTGCTGGAACCTTGTGCTCCTTGAGCGCGGCTTGCAACTCGGGTCCACGCAAATTGGGCTTCGGGGCGGTGGACTTTTGTGCGGGAACAGGCTTTGGCTTGACAACACGTGCTTTTGCAGTCGCTTGTGCTGCCTTCTCCGCGGCAAGTGCTTTCACACGTGCCGCTTCAGCTTCCGCTTGTGCCATTTGCACTTCTTGCTCCCGACGAGCAATCAACTCGTCTTGTTCGCGTGCTTTTGCAGTCGCTTGTGCTGCCGTCTCTCTTTGCGCCTTCTCCGCGGCAAGTGCTTTCACACGTGCCACATTAGCTTCCGCTTGTGCCATTTGCACTTCTTGCTCCTGACGAGCAATCTGCTCGCCTTGTGCGCGTGTTTTTGCCGACGTTGCCGCAAGATCGCGACGTGTCTGTTCGAGCTGCTGCTCAAGCGCAGCACGTTCTTTTGCGGCGTCGCGCAGCGCTTTGGTAGCAGCATCAATTCGGGCAATATCCTCGGCGTCTCGCACTTGCACCACCTTTTCCACTTCGCGCACAGTTTCGCTTTTGGACTTTGCGTGCGCTTCCGCCACTTCTGCTCGGGCAACAGCCGCGTCAAGCTGTTGTTTGAGTCGCACACTTTCCAGTTGTGCCTCATGCGCTTGTTGCACAATGGCAGCTTCGCGCTCCTTGTCAATCTTGCCGGCTTCAAACCCCCTTTTCGCGGTCTCCAGCACCTCCATAAACTTGAGGGTGGTATTTGCTATGTTGCCCAAGCTATCCTGTGCTACGCGTTGCAGCGTTGCCGTGTGCACGTCGGCAGCTTCTTTGCTTTGCTTGACTTGTTCGGTGATCCACGTTTGCATGGCCGCGCGACTTTGCTCGGTAGCTGCTTGTATGGCTGCAGCCCCACTGCCGTTGTCCGAAGGAGGTTGCGGGTAACCACGCGCTGCGAATCCTTCAAGCGCAGTGGTCATCTTCTCCACACGCTGCGCAAGTTCGGCAGCGTTGTGCACGGCTGGTTCGGCTGGCTTGGCTTGCGCCATGGTCATGAGCATCTGCTGAATTTGCACCAAACTTTCCTTGGTTGAACTGAGCAACTCGCCGGTGGCAAGCATCGTCTTTTGTCCTTCGGCGTGTGCCCGGAGCAGGGAATCGTAACGGTTGCCCATGGCAGCAAGTTCGTCCTTGAGCACTGTGGCAACACCAGCAACCACTTGTGCCGGCACGCCAGCTCGCATTTCCGCACTCAGCCGCTCAATCTCCTCTCGCTGCACACGCGCTGCACTTTCGTCGATGGCATGATCGCGTTGCACCGGGATGGAGCGCGCTTGTGCTGCTGCTTGCATGTCGCGCTCTTTTTGCTGCTGCTTGACGACTTCCTTTTGCTGGCGCTCCTCCACATCGGCTATGCGCCACTTGCGCTGTTCGCCGATAAACTCCAACAACGCGTTGGCGGCCGCAATGCCAACAGCGCCTTCGTTGCCCGGTTGCGGAATTGGTTGAGCAGCACTGCGCACCGGCGGCTGCGACATGCCTTGTTCGGCGGGTGCCATGGCTTGCGGCAACGGGTGGTTGACGCCTTCGTTGAGCTGCTTTGTCGACTGCTGCACAAGTTCCGCGTTGGTGAGCTGTTTGTGCTCGTACTTGCCCATGTCAGCGTTGCTGCTGGGGAACGGGCGACTGGCATCAAAGCCGCCTCCGCCGTTTTCACCCGCGGGACGGATGATGTCCTTGTACTTGCTTTTGCCGGTGGTGCCGTCAAACTCCTGCTGAAACAGCTCAAAGTCCTGCAGGTAATCGTCGTCGGCAAGCTGCCACCAGCTGCCGTTGTTGTTGTCCTTTGACCGCTCCAGCTTGCCGTTGACGATGTACTTGAAATACAAGTAATAGCCGTTAAGCGTGGTGGGCACGCGCTGTGCAAGCAACGCCAGCTGCAAAGCGTAGTCCAAACGGCGTTGGCTAAACTGCTGTATGTACAGCGCAACCTCACGATTCACCACTGCGGCGTTGGCACGTCCCCAGGTTGTGCGTGCCACATCAGCTGCGGTACCGCGTCCCAGCAGCCAAAAGTAGAAGCGCCGCACAAACTCGAACTTCACGCGGTCGCTAAGCGCCCCGGTGGTGATCTGCATCTGCCAGAAGCGCAGCGCATTCTGCCAGCCGGCGTCTCCCTGGTTTTGGCGCCGCAGCGTTTCCACCAATGCGCTGAGTTGTTTGAGTTGTTCGGCGTTGGTGGGCTGCAGGATCTTGAGCTCGTTCTCCTGCTCCAGCTCGTTGGGTCCGGCATCGAACTTGGGGTCGACGGCACCAAGCTGCTGTTTGAGGATCCTGTCCTGCGCACCCCTTACCGCTCGCATTTTTCTGCGTTTTCTTAACTACAGAAAAGGCGCATGGAGCTTGCAGTGCTTGCCGGTGGCGCGTATGTGGCAAGTGCGCTGTTCGCCAACCAGCCGGTAGTGGTGGCGCCCACCGAAGCCGAACTCAACGAGCGCATGCTGGAAGATCCGGCGTCGCTGTTCATGCACGAGTACCGCGAGCGCGGTGCGATTGCACCAAACGGCACCAGCGTGGCAGGGCGCGTGCCGTGGGACAAGAACTTTGCCCCCTACTACATTGCGCAAACGGCGACGGGCGGTCCCAACCAGCACCCCACCGAGCGCGTGTACCGCTCGCTTGTCAACGCCAGCGAGCACGAGCGCCACAACATTGCGCAGGAGTTTAGCAGCGCACGTCCGCACTACGCACGACGCCGGGGGCAAAAGCTGTGGACTGCGTTCAACCGCGAGCTGAGCGTGGAGGACGTGGACGGCACACGCCGTAGCACCAACTCGCAGGGTTTTTCGTGGATGCCGCCCAATCCGACCGACACCGATTGGAACGAGGCGGCGCTGTTTGCCAAAGCGCTGCCGGGCGACCCACGCGTGTACACGCCTGACGCAACGTTCATGACGGCGCCTGGCGTTACCTGGCGCTACGGAGCTGGACAAACTCACTAATTCTAGAGTGATGTTGTCACTCGTGCGATGGCAACCGCGGTTGGAAACTCGCTCAATGCTGCCGCGCAAGGCATCAGCGCGCAGTACTCGCAGATTGCGCAGGCTGTGCTTGGGCACAACAGCGTGTACATGCCCAAGGGCGGACAGGCGCTGACGCCCACTGCGCGCGACGACACGACCTACATTGCTCCGGCAAACGGCGTGCAAACCCCGGCGTGGGTGGCGGGCAACCGCATCATCTACGCGCTGCCCAAGACGGCGACTTTGATTGGCAAGATTTGGCACGAGATCACGCTCAGCGCCGGGCAGACCAACCCTGCGTACACGCCAGCGACGCCTGCCGATCCCGTCAGGGGCACTGCCGCGGTGGCTGCTGTGGGCACGCCGCAGGCTGAGTACGAAAAGAACATTGGCGATTTGATTTGCAGCTACATCATCCTGCGCTACGGCAGCACGCCCCTGCAGCAGTACACCACCAACATGGTGGTGATGCAACGCTTTTTGGAGAAGAACAACATCAACATTCAAAACATCAACGTCGAGGTCCTGGGGAACCTGTCGCCGGGCGGGAACAGCGAGATGACGCTGATCGATGCCTTTTACCGCGGTGTGACGCTGCGGCATGCGTGCGACGAGCTGTGGTTCACGCAGAGCCAGGACCGCCACTGGATGCCCGAGTCGCTGGCGCTGGAGGGCACCTTGGAGTTTACCTTGCGCGATCCGCAGTACTGCATTATTACGTACCCGGGCAACGGTACCGTGCTCACCGGTGGTGCGTCGGCGCTGCCCACCATCACCAACTGCGTGCTACGCTACCAGCAGATCACGCTCAGTGCTGCGGAGAAGAGCAACCGCTTGATGATCTACAAGAGTCCCGAGGGGCTGGTGAATTTGTTTGACGACTGCGAGGACCAGCTCGGGTTTCAGTATGTGATCCCCGGCGTGGTGACAGCGTCGCAGCAGGTCACGCTCAACGTGCCGCTCAGCAACTTTCGCATGGACAGCAAGCGCATCATCTTCTACGTGCGCGTGGCTGCCAACACGGGCGCCTACGCTCCGCCTTACGGCACTTGGAGCGGCAATTTGCAGGGCTACCAGGGCAGCCATGTGGAAAGCGATCGCGTCACTCCCGCTGCGATCTTCACGCTCAACGGACAGGCGACGGGCAACGTGATTGGCACGTTGCTGCCGATCATCGACTACAAGCTGGTTGCAGGAGGCAAGGACCTGTACAACTACCAGCCCGAGCTGCTGAACCGCACGTACCAGCGCAAGCTGTACCAGCCCGACGCGGAGGTTGGAGCGTATGTGTACTGTCACGAATTTGCGATTTACCCCGAGGACAACCGCAACGCCACGGGGCACATCAGCACCAGCACGCTAGGCAACCTGACGCTGGTGATTCGGCTCAACACGCCTGCGCTGCCTGCGGGCAGTGCGGCTGGCAGCTTGACGCTGCAGGTGGATGCTCACAGCAAGGCGTGGAACCTCATGCAGTCGCGCGGCGGCAGCATCACCAAGGCGCTGAACTAAGCGTTTTCTCTGTTGCAATACACACAACAATGTGCGGCGAGATCAAACCGTATCAACACAAGCATGAGGTGGTGATTCGCATGAAGAGCCCCGCCGTGTTGCAAAACAACACCAACGGACCAGCGTACCTGGCGCAACCCAACCCCGCCAGTGTTACCATCATGCTCAACCAGACGCTCGAGCAAATTGAGGAGGTGTGGCTCACTGAGTACGACGCGGAGATGGGTGCGGTCCCCGCAGCTGGCAACATGTGGCGGCTCAGCTTTCAGCGCAGCCACTTGTCCGACAGCATGACGTGCAACAGTGCGGGCAACGGCATTCCCTTCAACGTCAACCTTGGTGTGGCGGGGACGCATGTGGTGTACCAACGACCGCGCGTGATGAGTGTGGAGCAAAAGAGTGGCGGTATCACCAGCTTGAGCGTGGACGTGTTTGACGAGTTTGGACAGCCACCCCCGTTTTCCAGCCTAACGTTTTACTTGACGTTTGTCATGCGACGCAAGGACTGGGACCCCGCGCAGGTCATGCGCAACGACGCCAACCAGGTGGAGTGGTGGCGCAGCAACAACAACGTTGGACGCATGATTGTGTAATTTCTCTGGCTGTTGTTGCACGCACAATGAGCAACATTACGGGACAAGTGAGCGACTACCGCGCCGGCGCGCGCCAGTTTGCGGGGGATCGCACGCGTCCCAGTGTGGGCAGCGCAAACACGGTTGCACAGTACACGTTTGCTGCTGGAGCAGTCACACCGGGGACGCCGCTGGTGCTTACCGTGGTGAATGATGCCATTGGATCGCTGAGCGGGGGCAACACGTGGACGCCGTACGACAAGACGGCGCGCTACATTGTGGCGGTGACCATGCAAACTGGTCCGGGCAATGCTGCGGTGCTGGCTGCCAAGCTGGCAACCTCGGCGGGTACCATCACGGCGGTGGCTGGCGAAGCCGGTGTGACTGGCGCGCTGAATTTGCACCTTAGCACCAGCGCGATTGACTTCACCGCGGTGAACAACGTCCAAGTGGTGCCACTGGTGGGTGCGGCGGTGCTTGCTGATCCGACGGGCACTTCGGTGGGCGCATGCAACAACATCACCATCACCAAGATTGCAGTGCAATGAAGTTTTCTGTGACGCGTTGTACGCGCACAAGCATGAGCGCAATTGACGGCAGTGTAAGCCGGTTTCGTGCTGGGCGCAGTGGCTTTTTTGGAGACAACATGCCCACACCCAACACCGCGGGCGGCGCAGGCAGCATTTCGATGGACAGCAGCGCAACACCCTCCTACCCCACGCAGCCGGCAGTTGACGGAGTGTGGTACGGAGTGGGCACGCAGGGACAAGCAGCTGCACGGGGACCCAACAGCACTGTTTTGGGCAACGGGGCGCTTCTCACCGGTACCGGTGGTACTGCCGTGGGACAAGGAGCAAGCGCGGGGCTCAACGGTCTTGCTCTTGGCAGAAACGCTTCTTCACAACACCCAGGTGCGATTGCCTTGGGACTCAACGCAAACGCCCACGGCAACAGCAACATTGCGCTGGGACCTGGTACCACCAGTACGGGCGGCAACAGCATTGCTGTGGGCATTAACTCCACCGCCAATGCCGACAACACTATTGCGGTGGGCAACAGCACCAACGCGATTACTGCCAGCAGTACGTGTTTGGGCAGCGGGGCAACAAGTGCCAACGTGGGCGACTTGTGCTTGGGCATTGGGGCAACCGCGGTGGTGGGAGGTCCCAACCTGAACATCGTTGTTGCCGACGCCGTGGTAACTGCCGCGCTTGGTGCAAGCGACCGTTACTTGCGCGTGCGCATCAACGGCGTCAACTACAACATTTTGCTGCACACATAGAGTGCGCTTTCTTTGCGCAGGTGGCGGGATTCATTTGTTTTCCAGCGCTGCCACGCGCGCACGCAACGCAAGCACTTCGGCGCGCAGCGCATCAATGAAAGCTGCGTCGGGGCTGGATGTTTGCATGTACGCGCCTTGCGTGTCGGGCACCACTTGCCAAAACATGTAATTCCACGGGTCGGGCGATTGCACGTCGGCGGTGTAGGTACCGGGGTACAAACAGCGCGGCAAACTAGGGTCATTGATAATTACTGGTGGTCCGTTCATCTTTTCTGCGTGCAACCCACACTTCGATGAGCGGAATCAGTCTTAGCGCAAAGGAACCCGCGTTGGCTGACCGGTTGGTGCTGGCGGTGGATGAACTGACCCTGTACGATGGACAGCCGACTGTGCTCAACAAGTTTGTGCGAGTCGTGGTGGCAGGACAGATTTGCCGCATGTATGTTGAGGCAGTGACGCCTGCTGAGGACCAGGCATTCATGGTGCGCCACTACGACTTTGTTGCACAACAGCAAGCTGCTGCGGCTGCGATGGCAAAAGCCGAGGATGCCAAGCGCAAAGCCAAGGATGCAGCTGCTGTGGCGCAGCAAATGACACAACACAACATGGCAATCCTTGCGCAGCTGTCGCAGGAAGCCGACCGGCGTACTGCGCTGTTGCAGGAGAAGAGTGCGCTGCAGGACAAGCTGGCGGCTGCCACACGCGAGGGTGCCGAAGCGTTGACGCGCAGTCAGGCGGCTTTGCAGCAGCAAGCGGTGATGTACCAGGCACAATTGGACGCGTCGCAACAGCAGATTTTGGCGTTGCAGCAAGCTGCCGAGGAGCAGCGCAAGTTGGCAAGTGCGCTGGCTGAGCAGGTGGCGCAGAGCAACGATGCAATTGCCAAGTTGCAGGTTGCGCTTGTGGATTTGCAACAGCAGGTGCACGACAAAGACGCACGCATTGAAGTGCTGGTGCAGCATGTGTCACTTGGCGATTTGCACGCTCGCGAGCAAGCTGCACAGATTGCGGCTTTGATGGACGCTGCAGCGCTTGTTGAGCGCGATTTGCGCACCCGTGATCAAGCTGCACAGATTGCAGTTTTGGTGGACGCTCCGGTGCATGTCGAGCCCGAGTTGCAGCAAGAGCCTGAGACAAAAGAATGAAATTCTCGCTTGTTAAGGGGTCGCGCCATGAGCAATCTCAGCGGCACCCTCAGCGGGTTTCGCGGTGGCATTAACGGTTTTTTGGGGCAGACCCACGATGCCAGTGGCAGTCTGACGGGACCGGCTGGGGGCGACTTGACGGGCACGTACCCCAATCCGTCACTTGTTGCGATTGGTGTTGGCGGCACCGTTGGCAATGCTACCAACGTTGCACAGTTTACATTTGACACGAAAGGACGCGTCACCTCTGCCAGCAATGTGCCCATCACAACAAGTCCAAGTGGGGCAGCTGGCGGAGATTTAACAGGGACTTACCCCAACCCGACATTGGCGGTGAATCGTTTGCCGCTTGCCGGTGGTACCATGAGTGGAGCCATCAACATGGGCAACAATCGCATTAACGTTCTTGACAATGGTTTGCTTGCGACTGATGCTGCTGCCGTGGGGCAGTTACCTAGCAGTTTGCCGCCAAACGGCGCTGCGGGCGGTGCTTTGAGTGGCACCTACCCGAACCCATCGTTGGCTGTCAACTATTTGCCGCTTGCTGGCGGCATTATGGCGGGCGACATTGCCATGGGTTCCAACAAAATCACGGGGCTTGCGAACGGCACTGTGGGTACTGACGCAGCTGCGTTTGGGCAGATTCCCACTGCATTGCCCCCAAACGGCGCTGCAAGTGGAGATTTGGCGGGCACTTACCCGGGTCCCACATTGGCTGCAATTGGTAGTGCCACGGGACCGATTGGCGGTGGTAGCGTTGTACCTGTTGTGACAGTTGACGCAAAAGGTCGTGTGACTGCCCTTACAAGCGCCAGCAATCCCTTTTCAATTTTGGTTAATATCACATCCACGCAAACTTGGACGTGTCCCACCGGCGTTACACAAGTCATGGTGTGGGGACAAGGAGGGGGCGGTGGTGGCGGTGGAGGCGGCGGTGGCGGCGGCGGCAGCAGCAGCACCAGCGCCGGAGGTGGCGGAGGCGGCCGCGCTGGTGGCAGCACAATTTTGACGGGTCCCGTTTTGCTAACGGTGGTGCCTAGCACTGTTTACACCATCACTATTGGTGCTGGTGGAACCGGGGGTTTGGGCGGTAATGGCGGTGCTCAATCTTCAGGCGGTGGAGTTGCGACTGCTGGACAACTTGGGTCTGGTGGACTGGCGTCGACTTTTGACACATTGGCGAGTTTTGCACCTGGAGTGCCCGGTGGTGGCGGCAGTCAAGGTGTTTTGGGTGCCGGTGGTGCTGCCGCTTCTGTTGGTGGTGCGAGTCAATTTGGCGGTGTGGCTAACAGTGCTGGCGCTGGCGGTTCTCCTGGCAATGCCGGCGCTGGTTCATTCTTGTCTTTTTTTTTTCGCACCGCCAGCGGTTCTGGTCAGGCATCTGGTGCTGCTGGCGTTGGCGGAGGCGGCGGTGCCGGTGGTCCATTGTTTGGATGTGTTAATCCCGGTGCTTTGCCGTCTCCTACCGGCAATGGCGGTGCCGGTGGCACTGTCGGTCAGCGCGGGACGTCTGCCACTATCGCTGGGGTTACGCCTGTCACGAATTATGGTTGTGGAGGCAGCGGTGGCAGCGGTGGCGGGGGCGGGGCGCTTTTGGCGGCGTTTGGTACGGCTGGCGGTGGTGGCGCATCTGGAACCGCCGGGGTTGCAGGGCGCATCATCATTTGCTACTAGTGTTTTTGGGGGCGGCCAGCCTTTGCCGTTATATTAGTCCTATGTCCTCTCTATATATAGACTGGGCATACAGACATATAGTACTAATATAACGGCGCCATGGGGTGGTGCCACTGGTGTAACAAGCTTGAACTACGTCCGTGGTACTTCAGCAGTAACGGCTATGTGCTGCAGCTGTGTGACAGATGCATGCAACTGTGGCGCGCACGCAAGTATAACAAAGGTACACGCAGCAACTGACACCGCTTCATTGGCTCTGCAGCCCCTTGACCACGCGATCGGCAAACGTGTCGGTACCCTGCTGCAAAGGACGCTGCAAGCCGGCTGCCTGCGAAGTGCCAATGCCAAATGGATCGTTAGCGGCGGAAGCAGGACGGTAGAACGGCGTGTTAGGGGCAATCGGGTTGCCAAACAGCGTAGTGCCAGCCTTCGTGCGCGATGCGACCGTGTCAAACAACGGCAGACGCACAAGCCCACTCTTAAAGTTAACAGCCTGTGCAGCCACATCGCCGGCTTGTCCACCGTCACTGCCAATGCGGTCCCAGTCCTTCGGCAGCTTGACGCGTCCGGTGTCAAGCAAAAACAAACGAAACATGTCCTCCTTGCTCTGCGGTCCGTACAGCTGAATCATCTTGAGCTTGAGCACTTCCTGTGCACGCTCCATCATCAGCCGCTCGCGCTCCCGATAAAAGTCCGGGTTGATCTGCTGGGCAAACTGCCGCGCTGCAAGATCGGGCTTATTGAACTCGCGGTTGAACCACGCATCCAAGTTGGCAGTCTCCACCGCAGCAGCCTTGCGTTCCAGCCACTTGCCCACCTTGTCATCGTAGTACACCTGACCAAAAGGGGTCATGCCGGTCTTGTCCATGAGCTGCATCTTGGTGTTCATCTCATCATCCATGTGATCAAACGCCGTGAGCTTGCGAGGCAGCTGCACAATGCCGGCTCCGCCTTGTGCGCCCTCATTGTTGTTGGCACCCGTCACCAGGTTGTCGCGCATGTTTTCATTGAGGCGCTGCGCCTCGCGCGCAAGGTGCATGCCCTCATTGACCGCCGACATCGATGCGCTTGCACCTTAGAATCACTGCGGCGGGCGAGCAGCAGCAGCGCGTGGCAGGTCGGCTTGCTGCAGCACCTGAAACCACTGCAAGTCGCCCTTGTTCGTTACGTTGTTGCCGCCAAAAGGAGGAAAGCCGAGGTTGTGGACACCGGCAGAAAGTTCAGTTGCCCGCTCCGCGCTCGGGAAGGGAGGACGAAAGTTGCCGGCGTTCCATTCACGCATTTGCAACCCAGTGTACGGCTGATTGTCAGACACATCAATCGTGGGAACAGCCTCGGAACCAAAGACTCGAAAGGGGGCAAGCAGTCCGCGTTGAAACTTTGCCTGCGCGTACCGCGAGCGTGCTTCGTCCGAGTCAAGCTGCCTGCTAAACACAGCTTCAGGATGCAGCAAACTTTGCAAAGGTCCCAAGTCCAAGCGACCAGTCTCCAGCATGTACTGCGTCTTCAAGTCGTCCATGCTTTGCACTCCCTCAACCTTGAGGCGCCCAATATCAAACAGGTTGCGCGCTTGCTGCTCAAGCAACGCCACACGCTGCGCGTAAAACTCGGGGTACAACTCCTTGGCGCGCTTCTTGTCGGCAGGACTCATGCGATCAAACTCGTGGGCAAACCATGCCTGAAACTGCGCGGTTTCCACAGCGGCAGCCTTGCGCTGGTACCACTCAAAGTCCTTGTCGGTCGCTTCAAGCTTACCAAACGGCGTGTAGCCAGGTTGACCAGAAGTCTGCAATCGCAGCTTGGCTTCCATAATCCTGTCGCGCTCCTCGCGCGCGCCCAACGCGGCAGTGGGGAACTGCTCGTCCATGACACCGGGCGCACGGGGTTCATTGCGATCCAACGCCTGTGCATCCGGTCGCCCAGTGATATCACGCATGTTCACTTGCGCAGGCGCCATCTTGTCCTGCTTGGCGTGCAAGCTAGCCGCCAAAGCGGCATGGTTTTCACTCATTGCAAGCTTAGTTCGGCAGGCTTAGAAATGCGCCGGCGCTTGCGGTTTGCCAGTCGTGTAAGCAGCCGCTCAGCACAAACTGCATGCGCAGCATACGCCGCGCGATGCGCTTCCAATCCAACTTCCTTGGCTAGCAAGCGCTCACGCGCAATGCGCACTTCAAACTCGTAGGTGTGCACCAATTTGCCAAGATGTTTTTCGGCTCGTTCCGCGCCCAGCCGAAACACTTGATCGCACAGTGGCATCGTTTTCAACACCTTGGGTCCGGCGGCCACGCGATGGTACGGTCGTTTGCATGGCTTTTCACAGTAGGGAAACCTTTGATCGTCATGCGGCACAGGGCGCGCACGTGGTCCGTAGGCGCACAGCCAAAAGTACCACCAGTCCACCATGTCGCGACTCACCGCCGCCCACTGCTTGCACACCAGCCGCATCGCCAAAAAGTCGTCGAACGACAGCGCACGCTGCATAAACAGCTGCACCACGTTGGATGGCACATGCATTTCTAGTTACGCCAAAACCAATGGCAGCCACACTCGACCAGGCGTCGCGCAACCCTTTGTACGCGCAGCCCAACGAGTTGTTTTTCCCCGTGGGAGGAAAACTGCGTTTGGCGAAAACAGGACTCACAGGATGGGCGAATGACTACTACGACATCCGCGCACCGGGCATCCGCGAACAGATGCCCAACCCCAGCATGCCCTACTTTGGTCCCACGCCAAGCAGTACATGGCTCAACACGACCTACAAAACCGGCAACGTGCCGCACCCACCCAACTTTGACAACATGCCAGGGTGGATGACCAGTGCGTGGGGGCAGCGCATGGGCGCGTTTTGGTTTGAAGAGCTGCAAAACACAGCCAACGACCAGCACTGGATGTTTCGGGATCTCGGTCAGTTTAGTGTGCCGTCCCCCGGCGTTAGCGCACTTGCCGACTTGATCCCCACCAGCACACGCCCGTTTTTGTAAACCCGCTGGTACAACTTACGATCCAGCGGTGCTGTCGTACGGCGCAGCAGCGGCAAACGCGGTGCCGCACGCACGTACACTTCCACACACGCACTTGGTTTGCTGCAAAACTGCACGTGGTTCATGCACATGTAGACCACAAAGGCGCGGTAGCGTGTGTACCACTTCTTGCTCACCAGCTGCACCGCACGCAACGTTGCGTTGCGCACATCAACAAGCATGGGACGATCGCACAAACAGCGATGCGCCGTGGTGTCAAACAGCATGCGTAACAGCACGTTGAACACATCGGTGGGCAGCTTTTCTGTCCAATCGTCATCAGTCGCAAGCATGAGCCTGTTTCCGCTCGCGCTTGCAGGCGGTGCTGCGTGGTTTGCAGTTGCCGCGTTGCGAGAAATGAAGCGGCGCGCAGCAGTGCCAGCGGATCAAGACCCTGCAACAAAAGATCCCTTTCAAGGCGCCATCGGGCACATCAAGCAGCAAACGTTTGCCGACCACAGCCGGTTTGTCAGCGTGCAGGAGGACCGCGATGTGCAGGGCGCTCGCATTTTCTGGGTCGACTACGGCAACGGTCAAAAGGTGCAGCAGTACCACGACCCACGCATTTGGCTATGAGTCGCTACTACACCGAAGTGCAGTTGGAAGACGCGTGGGATGGCAAGCTGCGGCTTGGCGATTGGCAAAGCGGCGACTTCATCCCGCCACTGCAGTACCTGAAGACGCACCACCTGCCCACCATGCGCGGAGCCACCACGCTGCCGCCTGCCGGACGGTTTGCCAGTCCAAAGGACATTTTTGGCGATGACAGCAGCGTTGTGCCGCCCACACTTAGCGAGCTGCCGTTCACACCCGTCGGCGCAGCAGCCGTGTTGCTCATCGCATTCTACCTTTTTCTGCCTCAACGTGTGTGAACAGCCAACATGAGCGTGCCCCTTACCAACCCACCCAAGAAGCAGCAGGGACTGACTACCCTGCAGATCCTGGCGCAAGCTGCAGCTGGCACAGTGGCGGTGACCGCGCTGGATGCCTACGGCTCGCCCGAGGGCTGGATTAGCGGCATCGCACAGTCGCTGCCAGCCACAGCGCTAGCATTTGGCGGACCTCTCGCGCTGGGCGTGCTTGCCAGTCAGGCGCTGGACACCGGAGCGGACCCACTCATGCACGCGGGGGTGGCAAGTGCGCTGGCTGTTGCCGGCATGATGGCGACCAACATGATCCCGCGAGTGGTGGACATGGCGACGCTTACCACGGTTGCTGCAGCAGCGGCGGGTGTGTACGTGGGGGCAATGTACTTGTGATAAACACATGAGGGTTGCGGCGCAAGTCACTGCTATTGATGTGGGGTACCGCAACTTTGCGTGGTGCACCCTAAGCGCGCAAGGCATCGTCAGCCACGACAAAGTGGACCTGTGGCCACTGCAAGCAAATCGCCGGCGTCACCCAACCAAAACCGATCTCATCCGCATCACACGCGACTGGTGCATGCAGCACGCGCAGCTGCTGGGCGAGAGCGACCTCATCGTGCTCGAAAACCAGATCCGCGACCCCTTTATCGTCATGAACACCGTGATCCAAACGCTGTACTTTGACAAGGTCACGGTGGCACACCCCATGACAGTGGGCGCCTACTGGCAGCTCCCCGTCAAGCGCGAAGCCAAAAAAGCGCGAGGCGTCAAAGTGGCACTGGCGCACGGCGTGGTGTTGCCTCCCGGCAAGCAGGACGACTTGGCGGACACCTGGCTCATGGCGCGCTGGGCGCTGCACCAGTACTACGGCAACTAGGGTACTTTCGACTTGAAAGTTTTTTTATCGGCTAGTCAAAAAATACTTTTTGCTAAACTACCTTAGTTACCCTAGTTACCCTAGTAGAGTATGTAAATGTAAAATTCTGCTTGTACACGGCGATGAGGCGTGCTCCGCAGTGCAACACGCTCGACGCGGCGGGATGGACGTACAATCCGTACACGGGGCTTGACGTTTTTGGCGCTCCCAGCCCGCTCATGCTCACGGCGTTGGAGCAGCACGAGTTGCCGCTGGGTGGCGGCTTGCCAGCCGTTAGCGCGCTTGCCGACCCCAAACTGCGCAACGGGGAGCCGCGGTTGGGCAGCGACAGCGCGTCGCAGTGGAAAGGTGTGCCCAAGGATGACGCAAGCACGTTTGCGTTGGTGGCATTCATTGGCATTCTCGCGCTTGCACTGTACATGCGATTGCCGGGATCTCCGTGACGATGGTGTTGTCCTCGATGAGCTGCAGCAGCTCGGCTTTTTCCCCTGCCGGCATGTTGGGTGGCAACTGCTTGCGCGTCCACATGTCGGCAAACTCGCGCAGCCGTGGATAAATGTGATCCTGCCAAAAGTTGGGGGTCCACGTCACCTCGGCTACATAAATGCCGCGTTCGTAGTTGCTGCAGATGTAGTGCGCCTTGGTGTACCCGTAAATCATGCACAGTCCCAGCATTTGCAAGCTGTGTGCGGGCGGTACACTGTCGCGCATGACGTCGGCGTACGCAGTTTTGCATTCAAGCAGCCACTCTTCGCCGTGCTCGTCCACCACTAAGCGGTCGGGACTGCCGCCTAGTCGCTTGTCGTGCTCGTACACGCGAAAGTGGTCGACGTGCAGTGTAACTGGGTGCCGAAACGCGCCCATGATGCGAAAGTACAACTCGCACACCCAGTTCTCGCGCAACTGTCCTTGCAGCATCATCCAGTTGGGTGGCGGTGCTTCAATTTCGCCAAGCTTGAGCTGCATGTACTTGCGCCGGCTGACGTAGCCAATGCCCAGCGCGTTGGCGTACTCGCTGCAGGTGGCAGCACACATTTGCCGCCGCAGCATCCATTCGGCAGACCCTTGAGCCATGTTGGCGCCGGTACTTCATTGAGTATGTCTTCGCACGTGGCAATGCAGTTCCACACGTAGCCGCGGTAGCCGGGGTCCAGTGTGTCGTCTTGCAGCACTGCGTACCCCAAGTGCAGTGTGTGGTGCAAGTGTGCACGCGTGAGGTGCGCCGGTGCGTTGACCACCCAGTTCAGCCAGCGACGCACAGCAACACTCATGTTTTTCCAGCGCTACTAGTCGCAATGAAGTCGGGCAAAAAAGATGCAGCGCCGCCAAAAGCAGGTACGGTGAAGTACGGCAGCATTCGCACGGGACCACAGGTACTCAACACAGTGGCGGGACCCATTCGCGAGTGGTTGCCCTGCGCGGAGAACCTGCCCAACCATGCCACCATGGCGTTCTTCGGCAAACGTCGCACTGGCAAAAGCACCAGCATCACCAACGTGGCGTTTCATTGCTGCAAAGACATCCCTTTTGGCTTGGTGATGAGCGACACCGCGTACGCCGGGTAAGCTACTCTTTGCGCCACGCCACACGCCATGCGTTGTCGCAAAAGATCACCTCGTCCACCGTGCGTGCAAGTGTGTTGCGTGCGTGTGCGTGCTTGTTCTCCGCCGTTTGAATCCAGCGCTCGGCGTAGCGCTGCATGTTGGCTTCGTGTGCCGGTGGGTTGGGCATGCGCGCGTACTCTGTCAGTGTCATCTCGTACACCGGCGTTGTGTTTTGTGCGTGCACTTTTGCTGCCATGACCCTGTCGCCACGCTGGCACTTGAAATTTGGGCACCACACAATCGAGTTGCCCTCCCAGTGTGCGTGGGTGCAATCCAAGCACTTTGCGTTTGCGTGCATGCACGCGACGTACGTCATGGCAAATCCCTTGTGGCTGATCACGTTGAACAATTGGTGCCCGTTGGCGCACTTGTCACGCTTTGTGTTGTACACCACTTCGCACATTTGCTCACACCACCCCTTAGGTACTGGGAAAAGATTGTGCCCAAACGCCACATTGTGCAAGGTTTGCGCCAGGATGTGCTGGAGTGGCTGGTGAATCGGCAAAAGACGGCGGTTGCCAAGTACGGCAACAAAGACCCCCGGGTGCGCGCGTTCATCATCCTCGACGATGTGATTGCCGATCAAAAGATCATCCGCTGGAGCGCCGACTTGGCGCGCTTTTTTGTGGAGGGACGCCACTTGGCAATTACCGTGTTCATTGCCAGCCAGTACATGAAGGGAGTGGGACCCATGGTGCGCAACAACTGCGATTACATCTTTTTGCAGCCAATTTATAACAAGACGCAACGCGACACGATCTGGGATTTGGAAGCCGCCTTCATGGACAAAAACGATTTCAGCACGCTGATGGATCAGGTGATCGAGCGCAAGCTGCTGGAGGGCAATTGTGCGCAGGAGCCGCGCAAAAGTGTGCGCATCATGGTTTGTGCCGACTTTGAAGACAGCAGTGTCGCCGAGGAGAAGTTTTTTCACTGGACGCCCGTGCCGCTGGACGAATTGCCGCCGTTTCGGCTGTGCCATCCCAAGTACTGGGAAGAGCGCACTGACGACTTGTTTGGCGGGGACACCAAGCTGCACAAGCCGCAAGGCGCGGAGATCGCCACGCTCAAAAGCACAATGAACCGCGCTTTTCTCTAAGCGTAGCACGCAATGCAGCAAGCTTTTGGGGACGCGCAGACCACCATTGCCTGCTTGGCAGGTGGCATTGGAGGCACCGTGAGCGATGCCATCGGCAACTACGCTGTGAGCAAAGTGGGTGCAGGAGCGCAGGGCATGGGTGCCACCGGACTGGAGTTTTGCTTTCGCGCTGTTGTAAGCGCTGCCACCTTTGGTGCGCTGCACGCGTACATGCCGGAGACCAGCAGCAACATCTTCTTCAGCATCCTGTACTTTGCTGCCGACCGGGGGCTGATGGGCAGCGCGCTTGCGCTTAGCCGTGGCACTGTGGGCGCGGCAACCGGCAGTTTGCGTGGCATGACAGCACCACAGCGCAAAGCGGCGCCAGCACCGGCTTGTGGTACCGGCGGATGCGGCGACAAATGAATTTCTGGTGTTTTGCGCACACGATGACAGCACGCGAGGCGTTTGCCGAGGGACAAGCGTCCTTTGAGCGCACAAACAAAGCGTTTGACACGGTGTTTGATCAAATCACATGGGACAAAAGTCAGGAAGAGCGCGAAGCAAAGGAACGGGCGATGGGCTACACAGAAGCAGAGATTGCGCGAGGGCGCAATGGTTTTGGAGCGTTTTTGGCAAAGACGGGAGTGGTGGACAACGCCGTGTTGGAAAAAGCCGAAGCAGAAGAGCGAGAGATGGCAAAACGTGTGCCGTTGCTGCGCGCTTACACGGTCATCGACGCTGATCCAGAGTACCGGCGGTACATGAAACAGCGCATTGCCAATCAGTTTCGGCGACTCGAGGAATTATCGAGTCAGTTCGAGTGATCACTACCGCCTGAAAATGGAAGAGGGTCAAATTACCGCCAAGCGAGTTCGCAGCAAGAAGCCTGCCGACCCCAACGTCCTCAAGGGACCCGGGGTGGCAACGGCTGGTCAATGGTTTGTTTGTACGTACTGCGGTGGTACCGCACCCAAGGCGCTGGTGCCTGCCGAGCTCATCAAGGGCGTCGCTTTCGACACGTTTCCGTGCGGACTCAAGTGGATCAACGACAACGCCAGCAGCGCGGGCGTGGCTACGGCTTTGTGCGACGGCTTTGCCAAGCTGTACAGCCAGCCTCCCGGACAAGTGCTGCCTGCACCTGCCACCACCGACTTGGTGCAGTTTGGTGGCACGCTCACGCAGGAGCAGTGGCTGCCCAACTACGACTTGTGGGCGCAGCTCACCACCAGCGCGGGCGTCACCACCAAGGACGTGCCCACCGGACGCGGCAAGAAGAAGGCGACGACCACCGGCGCGCTGACGTTTGAAGCTGCGGGGTACCTAATCCCGGTGAAGGGCGCACCCAAGCGCATCGACGCTGTCGACGGTGCCGAGGTGAAGGTCAAGGGCAGTTTGACACTTGTCGGCGCGCAGCGCAAGGTCAACAAGTTTGGCAAGGATGCCGCGGGGCTGTACGTGCTGGCGCACTTCGACAACGAGCAGTTCAGCGTGACAGCGCACCAGGGCATCCCGCCCAGCGACGATGTACCCATCAACAACGTGGCGTCGCAGCTGGCTGGCAGCAACGTGTACGGACCGGCGTTTGCCGTGTTCACCAAGAAGAGGAGTGTGAAGGTGTGATTTTTTCGCACACAACATAAACAATGCTGCCCGTTGCTTACTTTGTGCCGCGCGGCAACGCTGTTGACGAGCCCTGGGTGAGATGCGAGGGCTACCCGCTGCCCATTGTGCACGACACACCCGGACAGCTGCCACGGGCGTTTGGCAGCAAAAAGTACGATGCCACAGGCAACGCAGGCTACATTGTGCGGCGCGAGTTTGAGCACACGCGCAACAGCGACGACAGTTTGTCCGTTGGAGGCGTGAGCGGCGACAATTTTCTGCGGCGTGACTGCAGACTCGACCGACCATGAGCGTTGCAAAGCCTGCGTACAGCGTAATCTACAAGTGGCCGCTTGATCTGTACAACAACACCGACATTGGGGTGCAAAGCGTGCGCAACCGGTACATCTTGGCTGCTGCGGGCTGCGCTGCCGCGTACTGGTGGGGTGGTGGACTGCCTGGACAGGGGCAGGACATGATGACGCACGTGCAGTCGTACCTGCTGGGGGGAGTTGTGGTGTACGCAGGGGCTTCACAGCTTTCTACCATGTAACACGCAATGAGCGCTGGCTACGTACCGTTTGCGTTTGCACGCAACAACCATGGACCTCACAACCTGCCGCACTGGCAAGACCCGCCCGACGATCCCAGCATCAGTGCGCGCTTCACCGATGACTACGGCGGTGCCAAGTTTGCACCGCGCAACGTGCCTGCCAACTTTGCTTGGTCGCACGGCAAGCCCACGCAAGCAGTGCAGCCGCGTGCCATGAGCATGCCGCTTAGCTGCGACAACAGCTACGTAAGCACCGCGTGGAAGTGGCGCGGACCGACGATTTTTGGCAGTGAAGTGCGACCGTCGTCGCTGACAAAATGAATGTGCACTACAAATCTTCATTTGCCGCGGCTTCCTCTTTGCCCACCACGCGCTCACCGCTTACGGCGCGCTTGTTGGCAGCGTCCACCACTTGCACCATTTGCAGCATGAAGCCCAGCAGCCGCTTGCCGGGACCCACGCAAAACCACTCGGCGTTGCTGATGGCAAACTCGGTGACCATGTCGTTCCACTCGCTGCGGTTGGCTGCCACGCTGCTGGTCAGCGATGCCGCAGGTCCACTGAGCATGAGCCCAAACGGATTGAACTGTTGATTGACTTGCTCAATCGCAAACGCACCGCCCAGCATGAGCTTGCCGGCGCTTTCGATGCCGCCCTTGCTTTGCAGCTCGGTTTCGATGGTGGCAAGCAGCTCTGCCAGCCCCTCGTCGTCCTTGGGCAACGTCTTGGGTTCCTTGGTGCTCAGCTTGTCGCCCAGCAACTTGAAGTACAATCGAATCTTGTGTGCCATCAGCTCGCGCTGTTTCACCGCGCGCACGTCAAGCGCTTTGCTGCCGCCTTTTGCCGGCATTGCCATGGCTTTCTTCACCAGCGCTTCCTCGGCTTTGCGCTCTTTCGCTTCGGCAGCAGCCTGCGCCTTCTGCTGCTTTTCGGCAGCGGCGTTGAGCTGCGCCTGCTTGGCTAGCACAGCGGGGTCCTCGCGCGGGAAAGTTTGCATGTCGCGCTGAAAGATGTCATCGGGAATGGGAACGGCGTCCATTGCTGCACCTTTATGTGGCGCAGAAATTCAACACAGCACCGTGTTGAAAAACAGCTTTGCGTAGCGCCAAAACAGCGTTTTGCGTTCCTCGGCTAAGCCGTCCCACACGCGCAGTATGGCTTGGGTGTTGGGTGCGCCGCTGGCAAGCAGTGCACCGCGCAGTGTGTCTTCGTCGCGGTCCTCCACCACTGGGCGGTACAGCCACGCCAGCTGGATGAAAACTGCCATCTCGTCCCACGTGGTTGTTAGCTGCTCATCGGTGAACTCGGCGGCTTGCAGTTCCGGCAAGAAGCGCTGCAAAAAGTTGTGCCACTTCTCGCGCGCTTGGTCCTTGGCGCTTTGCATGCTGTAACCCTAAGCGCCGCGCGAAAAAATGAATCCACACAGGGTTCGCGCCGACATTCGTCCCAAACTGCGTGCGCTGTTCGTGGCGAGCAAGCGTGCGGGTTGCAACCGGGACATGCGCAACATGCTGCAGCACGTGGTGCACGCAGCGTTGTGGCAAGAGAGTTTGGAAAGGTGCATGGACGGCACGCGCATTCGCGTGAAAACACACGTGATGGGCGGTGGCGCTGTTGAAGTGCTTGTGCTCAAATCGTACATTGAGTTTCCGTGCCTTTTGCGGCTTGGGAAACGCCGCAGCCAAAAGCATTGAAAGCGTGGAAGCAAACACAATTACTAAATCCTGCCGCTTTGTAACAGTGGTACAAGTTCCTCGTACGTTCAATCCGCAAAACAGCTTGTGCTTGAAATTGCGCTTAAACGTGCAATTCGCGGTCGAGTGGCACGTTTCGAGCCATGGACACTCGGCGTCCGCCTACATCACGACATTGAGGATCACTGGTGGTACTGGAGCGTCGTGCGCTAGTGCATTACAAATCTTCATTTGCGTGCTGCCTTACAAAAACAGCCCGCACACCGCCCCTGGCACCACGAAATATGCCCAGTAGGGAAAAATCGTGGCTTCCGGGTTGCGCTGATCAAACACGATCCACGGGCGCGGGTTGCCGTGCTGATCAAAGCTCACGCTGGGACGCAAAAAGTACGCCAGCGCTGCACCAGCACTGCCTGCCAGCAACACGCGTCCAGCTGGGGTGCCACCGTACGGCAACGCCAAAAACGCTTGCTCCACCGGCGCAATCACAGGCTCCGCCATCGTTGTTTATTCATCACAGAAAAGACTATCGGCAGCCTCAATGTTGAACACAAAGTGTACACAGCTGCTAATGTTTTGCGGCTCCACTGGTAACCAATCGCGGCGAAAGCAATTGGCAATGCACTTCATGCGGCGAGAAGCACACGCGAGTCTGCCCGTCGATTGGTCAGTGCAGTGTTTCAGCACATTGTACCACACCGTCACGTCGGCAAGCAGCGTTTCGCGAAACGTGGCTTTGCAAATCATGTGGTTGGTCAAGTGCGTGTCGGTGACGTAGTAGCCGCCGTGAAGTGCGGGGAAGCGGTGCAGCGGCAGCGGGTAGTCGGGTTGCCAGTAGCCTTGTGCAAACGGCAGTTGCAAGTGCTGAAAAATCGCATACACCAGTGCAACGTCGAGTTTGTGAAAACGATTGTAGCGGTCTAGCAGCGCGTGTGGCAACTGCAGCGCCTCCAATGTGCCCAACACCTTGCGTGCAGCAACGTGGGGCAACACGCGTTCGTGCATCACTTGCGCCGCACACGCATACACCACGATGCGATCGGCGATTTGCACGTGCTGCGCGGCAAGCCGACTGAGCAGCGCAACGGGGACGGTGTCAATCCACCAAGCGTCCACCGCCACCGCCGCCAAGTCCGGGTGGGTGGCACGGTAGTGTGACGGTGTAGCACCATGACGGTAGTAAAACGTCTTTGCGGAAAACCAAGCTGCACCGTCGACGCATGCAAGATCCAGCCGCACGTGTCCCACTGGCGCTTTGCTCCATTCGGCACTGCGCACACGCTTTGCTCGCTTGGGAAACATTTTTCAACACACACACTCACACACCAAGGGGGGATTCATTTGTTGCAAACGCAACTCGCCGGAAAAAGTCCGAGTTGCCGGTACAGCGCCACCTCGTCCTGCAGCTTGCGGTTGAGGTCGCTCAGCTCGTGCACCGCTTGCACGGCTAGCGTGTGTACGCGCCGGTAGTCGGCAAGCTGCTCGCGCAACGTGGCAATCGTCGCGTCTTTGCTTTGCAGCTCTGCCCACACGTCGCGCTTGAGTGCGTCGTTGCTGCCTTCCCACTGGCTGTCGGGTACGTACGCCATGGTTGCGCTCGCACTTTTTTGCGAGTCGGCAAGGGGGGATTGAAATTGAATCCCCCCTTAGCCGGTGTAACCGACTGTGTAACAACGCGCACCATGCAGGTGGGGGAGTACTCGGTTACCACGCTCGACGGCGTGCTTGCCGGCAACAGCGAGGCGTCACTGCAAGGCAAGCCGTGCACGCACTACCTTATCAGCGGCAGCCACGAGCGCTACCATGTACCCAGCTTGCTTGCCTTGCGCCAGCTGCTTGCCACCACCGCTTTCGCTGCGTGCAACAAGGACTTCTCGCCCGCCGCTGCCAGCGACTTTGCGCGTGTGGTGCTGCGCCCCACTGTTGCCGCGTGTCTCAAGGCGTGCATGGTCAACGAACAGCACCCGCTGCGTGCGCGCTTGGCGTTTGACGTGGATGGCGGTGCGGGGTCGCGCATGCCGCAGTGTGACGTGTTGCACGACATCATGTGTACCGCGCTGGCTCGCGTGTTTGGCGATGTGGACTGGGCTGCCGAGCCGTGTGTCATCTTCGGCGGCAGCTTTCCCGACAAGGACGCGAGCTTTCACGTGTACTTCCCCAACCGCTGCTTGTTCCCCGACGCCAACAACAAGTACAAGGCGCAAACCGACTGGTGCAACCAACTGGACGCTGCGCTGTCCGCGTTTGGGGCGCTCACCATCGACCGCACCATCACCAACAGCGGCTTGAAGTACCCGTTCAGCGACAAGTGGCTGAAGACGCACAAGTGGCGCGGCATGCCGCAGGAGTTCAAGGGGTGCTACAACGTGGAGATCAACGGCTGGTACGAGCTGTTTTCGCTCTGCGATCCCGTGGTGTGCGACACCGACGCCGCATGGAACAACACGCTCAGCTTCCCGCGTGCCAACAAGCGCGTTGCACTGCCGCGACAACCCGTTGCTGCCGTGGCGCATGTCAACGGCGACGACGTGCTCACCAAGCTGTACACGCGTGTGCCACAGTGGAAGGGCGTCGACTGCAAGCGTCGCAACGGCACCACGCACAACGCCGTGGAGCTGCTGCTGTTTCCCACCAGCTGCTACTGCCCCATCCTCGACGGCGACCACAGCACGCGCGGTGCCGGCTTTGCGTTGGTTATGCCGTCGGGTGCCGTGGTGCTTAAGTGCCTCAAAAGCAAGTGCGCCGACAGCAGCATCACCATCCCCAGCGCCAACTACAACAGCGCGTTGGAGCGCAAAATTGTCGAGCGCTTCAACGAAAGCTACGCCAAACTGGGCGGCGACTGTGTCATTGCGGTGCCCAAGCTGCTACGCAACGGCAAGCTGAGCAGCATGCGCATGCTCAACCAAAAGAAGTTTTGCGACGAAGTGCGCACCAGGGGCGAGATCATCGGCAACGGACGCGACGCCATGGAGTACAGCAAGTTTTGGCTGCAGCATCCGCAAGCGCGCAAGTACCTGCAAGGCATTGTGTGCGATCCCAGCGGCACCGCCGACCCCGACTTCTACAACACCTACACCGGCGTGGACCCCCGCGTGTACGCTGCCAGCGTGCGCATGGACAAGCTCAACGACGAGCAGCTGCTTGCCAAGTTCCCCGCGTGGTACCGCTGCTTGTGCACCAACATGTGCGGTGACGAGCAGCCGGTGATTGACTACGTGCTCAACATGTACGCGCACGCCGTGCAGCTGCCCAGTGTCAAGCCGGGCGTTGCGTTAGTGTTCACGGGACCGCCGGGCTGCGGCAAGGGGCTGTGCATTCGCGCGCTGGTTAACATCTACGGCGCCCCGCATGGCATGCAGATCTGTGCTACCGATCTCAACACGGCGTTCAACGGCTTTTGCGCCGACGTGGTGGTGCTGTTTGTCGACGAAACCGAGCAAAGCACGGGACACCTGCTGGACAACGCGGCGCTCAAGATGCGCATCACCGAAGCGAGCATGACGATCAACGCCAAGTACCAGCCGCAGCGCAAAGCCGACCAGTTTGATCATGTGTTCATCAGCAGCAACGCTACGCACAACGGCAAGCTCGCCATCGAGTACCAGCCGGGCGAGCGTCGGTACATGGGCGTGCCTGCCGACTACCGCATCGCCGAGCCGCAAAGCCCCGAGCACATTGCGCTGGGCAAAGCGCTGGCAGCGGAGATTTGCGACTGCGACGTGCTGGGCGCCATGTACGCGTGGCTGCTACGGCGCGACATTAGCAACTTCAGCCCCAACGTCATGCCGGTGAGCAGCGCCACGTGGAAGCTGCAGTACGCCAGCATGAGCGCGTTGGATCGCTTTGTGTACAAGCTGTTGCTCACCGGCAACGTGTGCGTGCGCAGCTACGAGCCCGACAACAAGCTGAAAGGCATGTGCGAGTCGCTGATGAGCACGGCGGTGTTGGCTGGCGACCGCGGGGTGGACGTGAGCGAGCTGGGCTACAACGTGTTTGGCTGGGAGCACTTGCGCTTCCCCAGCGACTTGGTGATTGCCGGGTTTCAGCAGCTGTTTCCTCGGGAGGACCGTGTCACTGACAGTCAATTGTGGCGCGCGCTTAACGTGCTGAGCAACCAGTGGGACAAGCGGCAGGTGGCAACACCCAGCGGGCGCGTGCAAAGCTTCAAGTTCCCCAACCAGCACGACTTGCGCGTGGCGTTTTTGCGTTTGCGTGGCAACTTGGACGCTCGCATTTGGAACGAGTGGAAGATGGAGTGAACAAAAAAAATTGCGTTTATTTTTTGCGGCGCATCGGCGGTGTGCCGGTGGGTCCCACTTCTTCGCCGTAGCTAAACTGCGGCGAGATGTAGGTGCTCCACGCCCGTCTGTACTCGGCGCGGTGGAAAGCCACCTGCTTTTTCAACCGCTCGTTGTCCTCAAAAAGCTGAAACACGGCGTGTTCGCCCGTGTCAAACATGTCTTCGTAGCGGCGCTTGTCCTTGTGTTCGCGGCGTAACGCCTTGTGGTAGGTTTTGCATTTGTCGCGAAAATGCAGCACGCCTTGCGCCAAAAGCTCGTTGGTTTTCACCAACTCGGCTTCGCGTTTTTGCAAACGCTCGACTTCTTTCTGTAAAGCTTTGCGTGAAGACATCCCCAAAGTGAAATTGAAAAAACCCAGCTGATAGCCGAATTAATTCCGAATCAAGTCAGGTTGCCGAAACGGGGCAATTTGATGAGCTGCTTAATTTTGCTAGTGCCACGTGACCGTACCGCACCCACGTTGCCGTAAAAAAAAAAACTTTTTTTTTCATTCGCTCTCGTTGCTGCTGCTCCAGCCGCCGTCGAAAAGCTCCGGATGTTCCGTCAAAAACTGGCGCAAAGTCGTTTGCACGCCCACGAGCTCGCTGGCTGTGGTAAAAACCTCCCGTCGCAGCCGTGCGTTTTCCGCTTTGAGGAAAGTGACTTCCTTCACAAGCGCCGCCACGTGCTTTTCAGCCATAGCCAAAAGCTCGTCTTGATTTGCCAAACGTTTGCGAGTTGACATCCCCAAAATACTTTTTTTTGCTTCAGCTGATAGCCAAAACAAATGAAAAATAAGTCAGGTTGCCCGTGTGGGTTGCGTGGTAAAGGGGGTTTTGGATAAGCTGACTTTTTTTGCCGGTCGGCTAAGACCCTTGGCTACTTATTTCCGGCGCCGGCAGATAGGCAAGGCTCTTGTGGCACCCGCATTTTTTGGTAGCTCATCCGAAACAAGCACCACTCGCACCCGCCAGTCTTTTTTGGCTTTTTCATTGCGACTTTTGAGCCCGGTTTTCGCCCGGCTTTTGCAACGAAAAAATGTCAAAAAGACAGCGTTCTTCCATCACTTCCGATCTTGATGAAATCATCAAAAAGCACGGCGGTCTTCGCGCCTACGTCGAGTACGTGGACAGCGAGGGAGCTCGGCTCAGGCAAGAAGTGACCGACTTGCAAATTCAAGTGCGGCGGCTGCACAAAACCGTCAAGATGATGGCGGCTGACTTGTACGGCGAACCATAAACAACTGACTTTTTTTCACAGACGGCAGCTCATGATCCGCGCCGATTGGTGCCGCCTCAACTCGGCATACGGCGACGACTTTGTCAAGGCGGAAAACGACGACATCCTTAACACCCAGCTTGACTATTAAACAGCGACATTTTTTTTGTTACTGGTCGTTGACCTCCTTGATGTACGCCATGACGGCGTCAATCTTGCTTGCCAGCCCGTCGATCTTGGCTGCCAAGTCGGCAAGCCGCGTCTCGGTCACGTTGGGCGCGCTGACGATGGGTCCCACAATGTTGCTGCCACGTGCAGCGGGCTCAGCGCTGCGTTCGCGCTTGACGCCTTGCTGCTTGGCGGGGTTGAACTTCTCGTTGGGCAGCTCGTCCGTGAAGCAAAACAACCCGCAGCCACCAAAGTCCTTGCTGCAGCTCACAAACTGGCGCCCGGGGTTTTTTGGGCTGTTGCTGATCTTGGGCTTGAGGTCACGCGCACACCAGGGGCACTGATAGGTGCCGCTTGCTGCCACAAACAGTGCGCTCCAGTAGCTGCTCGTTGCCATGTTGTTGCAAAACGCACCCCTTACGCACAAAAAACGTTCAATCACTGCTGGTCTCATCCATTTTTTCGGTGCCGTCGTCCACCACGCACGTGTAGCCCTTGCCTTGCTCCCACTCGCGCATGAGGCAGCCGTCCAGCGCAAGCCACCCGTTGCCAAGTCGCATGTGGTGGCGAAACGCGCGATCTTCCATCTTGAATCCGTCCACGGCAAAGTACACCAGTTTTCCAGGACCCGTGCAAGTGTAAGGGGCGCGCACCACACTCATTATGAACACTGAAGGTCGTCCGATGGTGCTACTCACGCAGGAAGAGTACAAAACCCTTTTGGAGCAAAATGTTTGCGCTCCAAAAGTCGGCAAGTACAACCCGCTCAGCGCCAAGCAAAAGCGCAAGGTGGCAGAGCGCATGCAAAACGCCTGCTTGGTCATCATGAACATGACCACCGTGGGCGAGCAGCCGCTGGAAGTGCAGCGCAAGATGGCAGAGACGATGCACTAAACATTTTTCTGGCTACCAAGTGGCAATCTCACGCAAATGGCCGAGGGCGCGAAACTGCTGAGCAAGGTGCTTGACAAGGTTGACGCGGTGCTATTTGAGCACGGGCTGGAGTTCAAGGACGAAGCCAAGTGGGAGGACTTTGCCGCGCAACTGGTGGCACTGCTGTACAACTACTACGACGACGAGGGCGACGACAAGGACGACTCGGACTTTGATCCGGATGCCCCGGAGGAGGAGAGCAGTACTGATCCCGATGGCAGCGAGAGCCTGGATGACAGCGCGCCAGCGGTGGACAAGAAACGCAAGCACGCGTGATCTTGCACTTTATGTGCCAACCACGCTTGGTGCATGAGTTGCAGGTGTGCACGTGTGTCGGCAACCAAAAAGTGGCGTACGCATGAGTTAAACTTGGCGTCCTGTTGTATCTCCCAAATGCGCTTTATCACAAAGCCCGTCGCAGTGGCAAAGCGCTCGCACTCGGCGCAGCTAGTCATCGTACGGCACGCACGTAGCATGCGAGAAACCGGCTTTTTGTGCGTGGCGCAGCGTCGAGCATGGCATACAACTGCCGATTGCCGCACACGGCGCACTTGGGATCAAACTGCACGTTTTCCATGTTGCCCCTCCGCAGCGTCTAGCCAGCTGAAAAACTTGCACACGCTGCAAACAAAATAGCGTTTGCCGCAGTTGTGTGCACTGCGACTCACGCGCACGAGACACCAGCTAAGACACTGCGGGCACACCACTGCGATGCTCATTTTTCTTGTACTACAGCAAACACGCGATGTGACACCCGTGCCCGTGCCAGCCGCCCGGATCGCCGTCGCAGGTAATGCGTTGCCACGCGTAGTTAAACACCACGTAGTCAGGTTGGCGCACAAACCACGCAACAAACGTAGCAAACGCGTTGTCGTCAAAAGGAAAGCACGGCACCCAAACGCCGGTTTTGTGACTGTGTATGCGCTCCCACGCTATTTTCGCAGCGAAGCTGTTAGACATGTCGTTCGCAGGCGCGTTGGTGCTCACTGCCACCGAAGTTGTTGGCGACACCGCAGCCAAAGCAGGCAACGCTCCCCTTACGTATGCCAGTTATGCAGCACTAGCGTATGAGTTGCAGGTGATCTTGCACAGCAATGGACTGGCGCTGACCAACGCGTACTGGAACGCGATGACCAACGTTACGCACACCTTGATCGGCAAGTTTGTTTTCGGCGAGTCGCTTTCTACACAGCAGTACACAGGCATCGCTCTGATTACGCTGGGCATACTGTTACTCGATGGAAGGCGTGATTGAGCAAGCACTGGTGCAACACCACCCCGACATCTCGTTTGTGCAGGTGATCGCGTGGCTGGTGAACTGCGTGGAAGTGTACAGCAAGAGCACGCTGGTGGGACACGGCAGTGGCAAGTTTGCCTTGCTGCGTGAGAACGTGCCAGTTTTTTTGCACGCTGCTGTCGAACAGGGGCTGTGCACACAAGCGCACGCCGACGCAGTGTACAAGGAGTTTGAGCGCGACTGGCTGGTGGTGCGGGAAATTGTCAACACGCTTGTCGCAGTGGGACACAACCCGGCGTTTGTGCAAGTCGAGCAGCAACTTGCCAACTGCTGCATTGCACGCAAGCATGGCACACGCAGCGCACACCGTGGTGGTGTATGACGCGCAACTACGCGCAGTGGAGAAGCTGCACTTTTATCAGCTGCAACACGCCATCACATGCGTACTGTGGCACCGTGCGCATGGGTATCAGTGCCATCTTCAATCGCGCACTGCGGTAGCGCAAGACTAAACGCCACTGCTTGTCGTGTCCACTGCTGCCACGCTGCCGGATTGGCGGGACGCAACGTCACCAAACTGCAGCGAGCACACGCGCTTTGCTGGCTGTCCTCGTCAAACACGCACACCGGCAGCTCGCGACACTTGATGTACGTTTCATACACAAACCACTTGCGCAACACTGCGCGCATGTCGCGGTTGCAGCCGTACTTTTTTGCCACCACGGTTAGCGCTTCAAGCCATTCTGCCATGGCTGTACGGGCAGTTCGTCAAAGTACGGCAGAAAGCGGTAGTCGCTAGGCAGCTGTTCGATGGTGTAGTGCGGTGTGTACGCTTCGTCCACGATGTTGTACGGACGCTCGTGTCCCGTGCCCCAGCTGGCAATGTCGTTGCGCCCCCAGTTGCGGTCCCAGGGCACCATGTTGCGCAGGTTGTAGCCCTCGTTCTTGCGCACGACGCCGTAGTTGTTGGCAAGTCCGCTGCGCCAGCGGATGGGAGCCGCCGTGTAGCACGGCAAGCTGCCAAAAAGGTCGCCAGCGTGACCAGTGTTGTAAGCCATTGCTACTACTACACTAGAATCATACTACTAGGGTAACTAGGGTAACTAAGGTACTTTGGCGAAAAGATTTTTTTCATCTCCCAGTCACCAAATTTTTTGGCTGACTCACCCTAGTTACCCTAGTAGCCATGGCAGAGAGGGCAAAGGTGCGCGTGGCGGCTGCGGTGTTGTTGGATGCGGCGGGTGCGTTGTCGGCGAGCAGTGACGCGGAGTTGCGCGTGCTGGCTTTTGAAATGGGACGCCTAGCGAGTCGGGTGTACATGCTGTTCCCCCAAAGCGAGGACCCGCCCGAGTTTGCCACCGCTTTTGCGTTGCAGTACAACCGTGCCACCGCGCT
>Ga0181352_1000112_pt1 | contig 37590 bp, 42 predicted proteins | sample Fa13VDMLBSN_FD_130103 | JGI IMG/M metagenome (GOLD analysis project Ga0181352, IMG submission 130103) | Freshwater viral communities from Lake Michigan, USA - Fa13.VD.MLB.S.N | ecosystem: Environmental > Aquatic > Freshwater > Lake | place: USA: Michigan | collected 2013-09-23 | reverse complement strand
CTTGATAAGCTACTTTGATACACATAATCCAACTATGGAGCAGATAATTGAAAGAACCGTTTTATTTGGTTTATGCCATTGGAGAAAACTTGAATTGATTGATGTAGTAGATTGTAAAAGTGTTTGGCGGTTTGCTTTTGCTGTCGAAAAGGTAAAGGCTACTGATTACACGGGTGTTCGTAATAGGTAGGATGTATTATTGCCGCTAACGTGTTGCAGCTAAACGAGGTGGCGTATTCCACCACAAAACTTAATTAAAAGCACAAAATTATGAATACAGACAAAACTTCATTAGAAGTACAAAACCAGCCATCTTGTTTAGGTGCTGTTATAAGCAGTTTTAATACTAAATCTAAAAGAATGGTAAAAGTCATTTCAGGTGATGATGTATTTGAAGGCGAGGTAACAGCAATAAGTTGGGATATTGACCAATGGTCGTTTATGGTTGACGGTGAATGGTATTGTCAGTCGGAAATAAATTGCTTATAACGTTTGGCGGCTTGGCGAAGGCTGCCTAACGGATGCTCAATTTTCGCACAAATTTCAATGGCAGCTTTTGCCAAACCGCTGTTATGTGCTGGGCGGTTTATCAGCACTAAATTTAATTTGAAAACGATGTACAAAGCATTTCAAAACAAAAAGTATTATTTGGCGTTTCACCAATTTCCTAAAACTGCAAAGAAACCACCATATAATTATGCTTACTTAACAGGATATAGAAAGTGGGTGTCTGATGATATGATTACCTACGCAATAGTTGTTGGCACATTTAGAATTATGTTTGGAATTAAAACGCCAAATTATACTTGTGATGCAGGATGTTAGCCTTGCACATAACGTATGGTGCTATGAGCAGTGCAGGATTAGAAACCACAAAATTATCAAATTATGATGAAGTTAATAAATAGTACAAACCTTGAAGAACGCAGAAACCCTGCATTGCTTATAGCACGTGTTAGGTGTCTGTATTTTTTAATTTTTTTAGGGGGGATTTTTTATGTTTAGTTATTACGGAAGTAAGTCTAAAATTGTGGACTACTACCCACCACCGAAGCATAAAAAGATTATTGAACCTTTTGCTGGAAGTGCAAGGTATAGTTTGAAATATTGGCAAAATGATATTTTGTTAGTTGATAAATACCCTTTAATTATTGATGTGTGGCATTATTTACAACAAGCTACTGTAAAAGATATAAAAGGACTACCTGAACTAAAAGAAGGTGATAACATAAATAATTACAACATAACAGAGCAAGAACGAAATTTATTAAAATTTTGTATTGTTCAAGGTTCTGCTTCTGGACAAAATACACCAAGTTCACAATACTGTTTAAGAAACATTCATAAACAAAACATAAATAGGATTGTGGCAAACTTGCATAAAATAAAGCATTGGAAAATAAAATTAAGTAGTTATGAAGATTTAGAAAATGAAGAAGCAACTTGGTTTATTGACCCACCGTATATGTTTGGTGGCGAATATTATAAAGAAAGCAATAAGAATATAAACTTTCAAAACCTTGCTGAATGGTGCAAAAACAGAAATGGACAAACTATTGTATGTGAAAACACAAAAGCAAACTGGTTAGATTTTAAACCATTAAGACAAATACAAGGAGCAAGGAATACAAAAACAGTAGAAGCAATTTGGAGTAACCACAAAACTAACTATGATGCAGTGCAGCAATCCTTACAGTTTTGAAAAAACTGATGTGCGTGGGCAAAAAATTAAAAAATATTGCACCTAACTACTTGATATATGCGTATAATGTAAGAAGTATGCTAATAATAACACACGGGATAAAAAATCTACCCAACCACTTTTTTAGTGGTAATGAACTATGGGTTATGACTAACTTCAATAAACGTACTCAATATCGTAAGATGCTTAAAATGCAGGTAAAAAAATGCAGAGGCATAGAGTGTAAGGGATATTATATTGAACGAAAATTCAGAAGTCTTAGCTCTTTAAAAAAGAGAACTTTCCCCCTCACCTATGTGGAAGTTGTAAAAGAAGAAATACCATTTTAATATGAAGATAACCCTACCACAACGTAAATATTATTGGGATGTAGTTATTCCTGCCTATATGAAGATATTGGGGGGTGATAAGTACGAAACCCATGAATGGATAAAGAGGGAGTTTAAGATAAGGAGTTTAAGCAATGTTAATGGAATAAGCACTAAAGAGTTTGCAGATAAGCTGTTGGAGATGCAGGAGTTGGCGGCAAGGCTATTTGATGTATATATAAAAGACCCAAATGAAACTAAAACAATGTAGCAAATGTGGCAAAACCACTAAGCTGTGGAAAGCCAATCCCCCCCTCTGTAAGTATTGTAGTTCTGGGGGGGTAAAGATTGCCAAGATAACAGAAAAGAAGAAGGATTTTATTAAGGTGTCGAAGGCGTATTACTCCTTGGCGATAACCAAAAATAAATTATCCAATGGCGGAAAGTGCATCTGCGAAGAATGTGGAGATGAAATCAAATCCCCCTCTGGGCGTAATGTTTCCCACATTATAAGTGGGGGGAGTAATATAGCTCTATACTTAGAACCTACCAATAACTTTATACTTTGCGCCAAGTGCGAAAACATTTGGACTAACATCTCCCCCTCCTCAATGAAAATATGGGGGGAGGCACAAGAAAGGAAAGAAAAATTAAACCTTAAATATTATGGGGGTTAGACTTCTTTTATGTCTATTCCGTACATGGCTTTGAGTAGCTTTTTCTTTATGTTGTAGACATCTGTTTTTACCCCTTTAACGTCTATGTATTCTGTTCTGCCATTGGCGTAAACCACTTTGAAATCCAATTTGTATGTACAAATCTTTACTGCGTTAATCGTAAATACATACGGCACTTGGCGTTCTATGGATATTATTTCACCCCCCCTTTGTAGTAAATCAAGATGCTTGGCATAAGTCATTTCTTTTTTACTATCATAGGTTATTCCTTGCCATGTGCGCTCCGCTTTTGGCGCAACATTAAACTTTCCGCTTCTTCTTTTTTTCCAAACCATACCTTAAAATAGATGAGTAATCCTCGCTATCTGACCATGAATAGGATGATGCAAAAACCCCTCCACCGCTTTGGGGGAGTTGGCATAGCCATTTCTGTGATGCCATGAATCTGTACCAGAGGGGCTGCGTAAAGTTTCAACTGTTACACTCATGTAATCTTTGCTTGTTTTATGATGCAAATGGTGGGTGTAAAAATACCTGTGCTTGCAACCATTCCAATGCTCTGAAGCCTCATGTGCCATCAACTGCGCCAAGTTTGACTCCTTTGCCCCATCCCCATGTGTAGTGCCTATAAGATTATTATGGTATCTGTAATATTTTCTATGTGATATAGATGTGTTAAATTCAATATGCTTACACTTGCTAAACCATGATTTAATAGTATCAGCCAAGAAAAACCCATTCGTATAATCGTGATTGGATGGGTCGTATTGAACGTAAACTGGCGCAACCGATATTAATGTTTCTATAACATCTATGTACAGCTTCTTTGCAGCCAAAAAGTTTTCATACCACATACCATCAGTATCTTGGGGGGTTCCGCTTGTTGTAGTCCTCTTTGGCGTGTCTACGTGTAATATATCATTGCCAATTACCAACATTATCTTGTCCTTATTGAACGAAGATGCTTTTTGAAGCAGTCCGTTTACCCCCTCCATTACTCTAGAAACTGCTATTTTGGTATTGTACTCATCTCCTGTTTCAAATGCCTTAGATAGCTTGCCGATGTGTACATCTGCTGGCGAAATCACAAATAAATGATTTTCTTTTGTCTTAGAATATTTAATTATGGGATATTTTGGAGAATAATTTTTAACCTCTTTTAAAATATCTTCCAATATTTCTTTTGCTAATCCATCCCTCCTTACCAATATTGGCACAAACAGAACCGACATCCTATATCCCCCCGAAACATCTTTAAACCATACTTGAGATATTCTCCATTCCTTTTCTGACCTGTTGTATCTCTCATATATCTCTTTATCTGTTAGCTTATCAGTAACAAATTCAGATATTTTTTCAGAACCATCAGAGTTTTTTACTAATACTTTCTCTTTTATCTTTAAAATTCCCACCGATGGTTTGGGGATTTTGTTATCACTTATTATCTTTTCAATTACTTTTCTGTATGAATCAGAAGAAATATTGTACCCATACTTTTCTACTATTTGTTTACCTGAATAGCTTAAACTTCCAGATTCTTCATATAGATTTATTACTTCATCTACATGATTCCATAGGGGGTTTTTCTTAAATGGCATTTGGTGTTTTTTTTAGTTTAATGAACTTGTTATTTGATTGTCTGCTTCGGCAAGTATAGTTATGCAGTAATCCTCGTCAATTAATCTAAACTGTTCTTCCATATCCTGTTTGCCTTCACAATCTATTATAGCATAAACAAATATTGCTTTTCTTGCACGTTTGGTATAAGTCTGAATGAATATTTCGTTTTCTTCTATATTCTTGGAAATAGAAAATTCATGTCCGCCAGCTTCTATTATTTTTATCCAGCTTATCATTTTCTTATATCACACAAGAAATATCCCACACAAAATGCAGCACAAACCCATAAGAATATTTTCCAATCAAATGAGTCATTTTGTATAGTATGTGATATGTTCCTTTCTTCTAATGTATTTATGACCATAGTAAGGGAGTCATTAACCTGAACCAAACTATCGCATATACAGCTATCTGTTAATACGCCATTGGTGTCTATCGTTATGATACTCTTGGCAAAATCCGTTTTCTTTACCTTCCTTATCGGTTTTGCCTTGTTACCTTCACATGGTACTTGAAATTTTTGAACTATTGTATCTCCCCCCAATACCAAGGTATCCCTTTTAAAAGATACAACTGTATCTATTTTTATTGTAGTTGTGGTATCGGCTTTACAGTATTTTCGGAGTACAGAATCTCTATAAGCTCCGCAACTTGAGAGAAAAAATATTAGTATAAATAAATATCTCATACAACAAAGGTAATACAATTTTGTTATACTCCAAATTTTAATTAATATGGTAAGTAAGTGGTTTTGCCATTTACCTTTTTTGCAACAAGAATTTGCTTTCTATTTCCTGCACTCTTGTATGATACGTGAACCCAATCTGGGTTTTCGCTATTCCCAAACTCCCATATCATTTGGTCGAATGTGAGATTAGCCTTTATGTAATCAAATAGTTTCTTATTGTCAGATGCAGTATCAATGTCCATAGCCTGACCATGTGAGTGCTGACTTGTTTGGCTTCCGCCAATAGCAGTATTCAAAGCCTTACTCCTATAAAATGAATTAATCTTTATAGGTTTACCATACCATTCTCTTAAAGGTTCAAATACCTTTTCAGCTAATAATTTCATGTTTTCTAAATGTTCTGGAGTTGGGCTATTATCAATGCCTTTAGCTTCACCTGTTGATGAATAGGTAGCTTCTTTTAATGTAATGTGTTTAGATATATTACTCATTGTTTTCTGTTTTATCTTTTTTGTTCATCCATTTATCTACCGATGCAATACCAAATGCACCAAGTATAATGACCATAAAGCCATCAAATATAAATTCATTGATTATCAAAGGATTACCAAAGTAACCTGTAATTAAATCAACTCCTAATGCTACAACGAGCATTATAAATGCAATAAATCCAACAACTGCTTTCTCGTTGATGGTATTGTTATCGTCAAATAAATCTTTTAAAAATTTCATAGTATCTTTTTTGTTAAAATTAAATGCCCATAAATGAAAGTATCTTTTGTTCCAATATCATCAAGATTTGTTAGCCCATATCTTACATTAACTTCTAAAGCTGTAGAAGATGTAAAATATGATTTAATACCTGCACCTAATAGTAATGATTCATTGCTTAATCCAAATAAATTAAATCCTATACTTACAGTAGGTATCATGCCTACTCTAACACTATAAGTATTTGGTGCAATGTTATAATCAACTAATAATGCCCCTGCTATTATTTGTTTATTTATTGGGCTTGCTGATATTTGTGTACCTATTGCTTCAATACGTGATGTAAAATGTTTATGAAAGTTATATTTTAATATGGTAGTGCCTGATGGCATATAATATTTACCATCCATAATAACACTAAATGGTCTGTATGTTCCAAAATAAGTAGATAACCCAGCACCAATACCTATTTCAAAATTATTTTTAAAAGGTGTTTCAACTTGAGCAATTAATAATTTTTTTATTTCAACTAATTCAGGAAGTAACTTATAATAATAAGTTATGCTATCTTTAACTTTACGAATACTATCTTCAAATAATAGCTGTTTATTAGTTAATAGATTTAAACTATCTTTTATTTTTAAAGTTTTAATAGCTTGTTTTTGTGATATAAATGTATCGTTAATAGCTCTTGCTTGTTCACGAGAAAATGTTACAAATGTATCAGCTCCTATTGTCCTAATTCTCTGGGAATAAGTTGAACTGCTCACCAGTGTCAGTAGGATTATTAATAATTGTTTTAACAACCTGAAGTTCATTTTGAGTCTGTATTAATGTTTCCTGTAATTCAACCTTTTCCTTCTCTAGCTTTTCAACTTTATCGTGCATCTCAACCATCTTTTCTTTCTGCTGTTGGTCTGCTAACTTTGTTATATTTACCGCTTTACTTAGGTTCTTTTCAGACTTGGCAATGATTGAGTCAATATTAACTTCCTTTGATTCTTCTGTGGTGTTTACATTATAAACAATCAATGTTAAAGATGAAAGAAGTATTATGATAAATGTTTTCATTTGTCATTCATTTGAGTTAATATTTCTAACTTTGTTACCGCAACTGCTAAACAACTATCACTACGTTTTAAAGCAGATGTTAATAAATCAACCTTTCCTTCTAATACCACTATCTTTTCTTCATGTTTAGTTATCTGTCCTTGATAGTTCATTTTACCATCTACATATAAATAACCAATGGCAATAAGAACAATAAACAGCAATCCTTTAACAGGGTCTTTTGAAAACTGTTCAAATGAAATAGGCATACCTACGTTACCTACCTTGTCTGTTATACTCTTTTTTGCACTCATGTTTATTAAGTTTTTTCTTGGCAATACCATGTTTTTTCTTGCCAAATGATTTTTTAATATTTTGTTTATTAGTTGACTTTGCCATTATGGAACAATTGGATTAGGAGTTATAACTTCAAATTCTATTGGTTCACCAAGTACAGGCAATAAACTATCATCGTACACTATATACCAAAACTTTGGTGTGTTAAGATTAGCATATTGATATTCGACCCAATTTTGAGTTACATCATCTGGACTTACAGGTATCCCATAATAATCATTACACTGCTTTTGTGCTGATTTTGCTGATGATTCTGTAGTATATTTATATCCTTTAATAGATTGCATAATAAGTATTTATATTTGTCCATATACCACTTGTGTCTGTTGTTTTATCAGCAGCATAAAAAATATTTTCTTGCACCGTACCTGTTGCTGCCTCTGTTGCACCTTGTCTTTGTCCTAATTGTGTATATCCAATAGGTCTATCTGCACCTGCTGGTGTTGCATTTATTATTGAATTAGTGTTTTGAAATACTTTCATATTATCACTAATAATATTATATATAGAGGTTAATATAGTTTGTGCAGTAACATTTAATGCAGCAAATGAAAATCCTTGATGTGTTGCAAAATAAACTTGATTATCATTAAAGTTCCAAGCAGTATAAACACCGCCACCACCTTCCAAACCATTTAAAACTGGTTGTATTGTGTTGCTTGCTAATCTTCTTGTAACTTCAAAATTTGACAAAGTTTGATTGCTATTTACTGATGAGGTTAATAATAATAAATTATAACCACTACCTCCAGTATTCTCATATTGAATTGCTGGTTTTCCGTTAGTCAAAATAACACCTGTTATGCTATCATATATTTTTGGTTGCAATGATGCAGTTGTTTGATATAAATCGTTTGCATTTCCACTTTGGTCGTACCATGTAGTTACAAATCCATCATTTGCACCACAAAATGTATTTAATGAAGTAGTATTCAAATCACCTGCCGATGTAAAGCCTATATCTTGTTCAGCATTATCACTTGAACGTCTTACTCTTATTGCATTTCCTGAATAAGCACTTCTAAGTTTTCTAATAGAATGAGCAATAGTAGCGTTAGGATATGTATCTAATATACCTGTAAAACAACTTGTCTGAACTGATATTATATTACTATATGGTGTTATCATTATTCAAGGGGGGGTGTTGGAGGTGGAACATATTCTTCAGTTGGCAAATCTTTAACCCACATAAATTCAGGATTGACACATCCATCTACTTCACCTTCAAAAATGAAGTAAACACCATTAATATCTTGAACTGGGTTGAAGTAAGAATCAGGTGCGTACCATTGACCTTTTAATTCTTCTGCTTGGCTATTTGTTAATTTATATCCTATCATACGTTACGAGATAATGTAGTTTGAAATGATTGGATAATATTATATTCATTAAGCATTTCAGCATCAGTTAAAGTATCCGAAGAAAGAATAGCAAATGCACATTCTTTTGAACCAAAATATAATGCTGTACCAACAGCGTTTGCTGCAAATAAGTATGTATTATAGGTAGATACTCCACCTGTTTTTGATTCATCAAGAACCTTAATACCATTTTTCCATCCTTGTTGATTCGTATTTGTTCTATTTAAAGAATACCAACCACGAGAATCTGTATTAGGAATAGCTGTACCTGTACCTGTTGAGTTCCACAAATAAAAAGTTCCATATCCTGTATAATTTATATATATATCATTTTCCCCACCACCTCCGTAAGAACCTATATCAATTTTTAGTTCAGAAATGTTAGTTCTTGAATAATATCCTAAACCTCCTGATGTTGCAAATGCGTTTATTGATGGTTTAAAAGAAGTATCCGCATATCCATTTGCGCCATTTGGTTGAATGCCTGTTGAAGAATGAGTTAAACCACCATAAAATTTTAATCTAAAGGCTGCATCTAAATCTCTTGGGTCTTTAAGGTTGTATTTATGAGTTGTTGCAGTTCCACCAACCATTGGATAGATGGCTTTTCTTTTATTCCAAATACCTGCTGTTTTATAGTCAACAACCAACGTATTGATAGCTTGTTGTTGTGTAGCATCAGTTATGCCTGCTGCCGTTATGAAGGCTTGTGCATCAGGGTCAACAGCAGTTGCACTTACACTATTACTTGTTCCAACATAAGCAGATTTGCCAAATGCGTTCTGATTTTGAACGTCACAAGTTATTGTCGTTCCAGCATCTATAGCTTGTATTGTATAAGTATTTGATGTAGCACCTGTTATAGCTACACCATTTCTTTTCCACTTATAATTAAAAATAGAACCTTGACTATTCCAAGTTCCTGTTCCACAAGTTATTACTGTTCCTGTTATTTGGCTTCCACTTGGAGATAATGTTGGAGCAACTGAAATTGTAGGAACAACACCTTCTGCTCTTACTCTATAATAGTAAGTTGTACAAGCTGTTAAACCTGTTACCGTGTAGCTTGTAGTTGGAGCAGAAACAGATTGATTTTGTAGGACAAATGTAGAAAACGAAGAACTTATAGATACGTCTAAGTAGTAAGTAGTTGCTCCGTCATAGGTATTCCAATTGGCAACAAAAGAAGTACCTGTTACCGAAGTAGCAGCAGTAGCTACAGGACCAACTAAAGCTAGTCCCTTCTTATAAAATTGAAATCCTATGCCGAATCCAAATACTGCTGCCATTACGAAATGGTTGTATAAACGTCAAATTCTGGAGCATATTGAGTGTAGCCTTTTCCACTAGCTACAACTATTTGGCTAAAAGCACCATCTAATCTCCCCCCCGCAGGGATAACATAATTTGACAGGATGGAGTTTCCATCTAAATCTTGTGCGGAGGTAAGGGTGAGGTCGCCACTATTATCTGCTTGGATACCATAGTAGAAGAATTTGGTATCAGCAGTATAAGTACCTATAGTAAGGTCTGTTGGTCTTGCTCTTAATCCAAACTGCAAATCTGTTAGATATTGGAGTTGCAGAAGTATTTGTTGTCCGTATTGCATAATCTTTTTTTAAATTGTTACAAATATAAAATAGTATTACTTAAATCCCAAAGGGTTGGGGAATTTGGTTCGGAAAGAATTTATAATTCCGAAAATTCTCATAAACCTTTGACCATTCCCCCCTCCTGAGAGGGAGATTCTGTACTTGGCGAAATTTGAAATTACCACCCTGTTTTGGCTATCATTTCCTACAACCCCATAGAGTGTACCATTCCTTAATTCAAGGGAGGGGACAGTAGCAGCAGCACCATCAATGGTTACTGTTACGCTTGGGTTGTAATTGGTGTCGTGTTCTGTTCCTACTACTATGGCGGTGTTTCTGTACCTCTTTGGCAAAATGCCCCCCTTGTTGGTGGAAACTTCCACATCAAAACTATTTATTGGGCTTGTTATTCCAAACCACCTTAACCAAGTTGTTGTACTGCCAAATAAACTATACACTTTACCCCATGTATTTGTTGGTTTGGTTACATCTGGGCATATTACATTTATATCCCAAGTGAAATATCTTTCTGGCACAAAGCTAGCACGAGAGGTAAAACAATTTAGTTTTTCATTCCAAACCAGTGTTTCATCAGCAGCTTTGGTCATAAAAATATTACCATTGGTGGGGTGGAATCCCATTGATATGTCGTTGGTTTGAGTTAAATTCCAATCTAATAGATAGGTTCTCATACCATTCTCGTCTGAAAGTATCTTTACTCCATCCCAAGAATATCTGCAAAACTTACGTCTGATATTATCAAACCAATACAAGATATTGTTTCCATTATTGTTTCTCGCAACTAAAACAGCAGACTTTAGGTTTGTTCCAAATGTGGCAACTAAGTTAGGCTGTTGTTCATATACCCCCCCTGTGCCAATAAATGTTTGGGTTGTTCCTGCGTTTATGGCAACATTGGATTGATATGGAAGAACTTGTACAGCATCTTCCTGAATTGCCAACATCTTATCTGTTACATCTTTTATGGCTACTATTGCACCAAACTTGGCATCTAAATCTTTGAAGTTACTTGGCAAAAACTTGCGGTAGTAATCAAATAATCCCCCCTCTGTTCTTTGTTCCGAATAATATATTCGGGAGGGGTATGCTCCAACTTGGCGAATATTAGGGTCGTATGGGCTTACATAGTTTATTCTATTCTCTGCCCAATAAGCAGGGTTATTGTTAAACTGCTCTTGTACTGGATTGCTTGAGTATTCCTGTAAGTAGTTTAATACATTACCAAATCCTTTTAATGTCCATGTGGCTTTATCAGCTTCATAGTTGTTGTAGTTTAAATCAGTATTTATCCTCGATTGAGTATAATATGTAATGAAGGTAGAATATGAATCAGCACTTCCATCTCCCTCTGATTTATAACGCTGTGAGCTATAGCACAACTTTTGTATCTGCTTTACAGTATATGTATCCCCCCCATAAACTTGGATGTTACTTAATGTGTTGGGGGTAGTTTGGTCTACCTCAATAAAAGTTCCTGTGTATATTAGCTTATAATTATATGGGTCAACAGATGGCTCTGTGTCTGGGAATGTTCTCCACAATTGGCAAAGGTATGCCCCAGTATCATTTGTTTTAAGACCATTTACAACTGCCCCATCCACAATACCATTTAATGTTGATAATGCTAATCCCTCTGCTTGTGATGCAGCAAAGTTAGGTATAGATAAATTAGCTTTTCTTTTTGCACCACCCCCAGATGTAAGCCAAGTTTTTCCAATCGAATTGAAGTTTACAAATTCAGAATCATTTACAGATGTGTATTGGAAAGATAAACTTTGCATATTATAAGACCTGTACTCAACTGCTTGTGAATACTTGTTAGGTCCATAATATTGCTGATTGAAATATGGTGATAAACTGCCATAGCTTACTACCCAAGCACCCCCATTTAGTTCGTCTTTATCCCTACTTACTTCGGGGGTGTAGAATATACCAAACTTTCTTATACCCTCTAAAGAATTGTATCTATCATAATATGCCTTGTTGTTGAATGTTGGCAAGGAGGCATAATAACCATAATTAACATATTCTGTTGTTGAGCCGTCTGCTAAACAATATAAGCCTGTTGTTATTACATTATTTGGCGCATCCCCCCTCCATATTGATATACCTTTTACGCTTGATTTTATTGAACCAATATTGAGGTTATTCAATACAAAATTGTAATTATAAACTTTCCCATCATAACTATGGTAAACATCACCACTTGTAGTATATTGATAATTCATTTGATGATTACCTATGTATATTGGGTCTGTTACATATCCATTATTTAAGTGTAATGCTGCATATAATGGATACCATTCATTAAGCATATAACCTGCTTTATTGGCGCAGTTTTCAGGTAATTGGTATCCGTTTGGTTGGGTTTCTGTAAAGGTTTCTGTTGATACAAGAGTAGAAGTTATGTTCCCATATATTTGATAACTTAACATAACTGGTGATTGAACAAGAATTGTAAACGATTGACCTGCTGTTAAAGTTATGTTTACGTTACCAGATATTGTCCCTGAAATATCATTTTGATTTAATAAACTTACTTGATTAAAAACTTGTCCTGATGGGATAGATAAAGATACTGAAAAAGCATCCGTAGTAAGTTCAAATGGAATAATAGTACAAGTAAAACTAAAACTTACAGAATAAACTCCAGTTGATGGGGCAACATAGTCTAAGTTTTGACCATTTACAACAAACTTATTGTATGGGTCATAAGTTGGATTAGCTGAAAAAGAATTATCAGATTTAAAATAATCAACAGCTAATACATTTTCTTGAGTCGCCAATATTCTTCCTTGGTCGCCTACATCAAACCTATTTGTTGAAACAGTTATCCCATCCACAAATGCTTGATATGTGTCATCTGTTTTGGCTATTTCTACATTGGCTAGGTTCTTTCTATTCTTCTTTACTTCTTGGCTTGCTGCACTCAATATCACATCTTCAACCTGCAATAACTCTCCTACATCAATAGTAGCTGTTGTTGTTTCGTTTCCAACGTGTATAAAATTTGCAGTACCAGTTGTTACATTTTTTCTTCCAATTACATAAGCCTGTGTCGCAGTTACGTCACTATTGGTTGTGCCAGTATAATAAACAGCAGCAACCTCTATAAAGTCAAATACATTTGGATTAATACCCTCCACTAAGAGGTTATTAATTTTGGAGGTATTTGTTCCGCTTACATCGCCTTGTATCAATAACCAAGCATTGTCTTTATTATTATGGGATTTATATGTTGGTACAAGCCCACTACCCAAACTCCACTCCGTTACGTTTTCGGTGGCATTGATACCACACCTTACAAAGTATCTGTATCCTCCTGCTTCCAATGCTCCGCCAATTTGGTCTTGCGAACTAAACTTTATACGGAGGACATTATTCACTAATTGGGTAGATGTTATTTCATCTATAGATTGAAGGTTTATTGTTCCATTACCCTTTACACTTGGATTAATGTACTGAACAGCACAATCGGTTGTTAATGCTATTGGGATATAAACCGTTCTTGGCTTATCCCCCTCATAAGTATAATCAATAGAATAGTATGAGCTGTATACCAAAGATACACTCATGTCTATTATCTTATTGAAGTTTAATCTTAAAGTATTAGTCCTCAATAACCTTGTGTAAGTAGGAACTCCCCCCACGTTTTTAAGCACCCCGAACTCTGTTCCAAAACAATCAGTACCAGTTTCAGTTATGCTAGAAATCAAGAATAGCTTGTCTTGTAATTCATATCCTTGGAGGGGTCTTATTTGTTTACCAGAATCAAAGTAATCCACATATGTTGATACTTTTGTGGAAACATTATTTATCTTTAACTCTAAAACTGCTTTGGTTGACCATGTAAGAATAACCAAATTTCCTGATGGGTTAGTTGGTGTTGGTTTATTAAATGCAGTAGATAGACTTAATTGATTTTGGAATTGAGTAAAGTTTGCTGCTTGAAACTGTATAAAATCTTGTACAGTATTACCATTCTCATCATAAGAGGTAATGTAAAAGCTGTATGTTTTGGTTGAGCCGAATTGAGCTTCAAACCTTTGTAATTGATTAATAACAGAATTTATTGGCGCAATCTCAAATAATTGTTGACTGCCACGCATAGGCTCAAGTGAAGTAAGCGTACCTGTTTCATCACTCAAATATTCTGCATTCAACGCATCTGTTACTTGATTATCAGGTATGCTACGAGGGTCAATGTCTTTATTCATTCCCCTCATAAAGCTATGTATCTGTTGTTGTACCATTTACTGCTGTGAGGTTTTTTGTGCTGTTAATAACTGTGTTTCAGTGTTGTAATATACCTGCTCTCTCATAGTAGATGCAGCCAATTGCAATGCCTTGTTCATTATTATTTCTATCGTCATTGGCGGATATGGTATATCTGTTGATGGCGAATTGAAATCTATGGTATATGGCTTCCTGAAATAATTTATTTCTACCTCAGTTGGATTATATTCTGTAGGATATACAGTTAATAACGCATCACCATTTGTATCTGCTTTTTGGTCATACCTCGGATACCTTAATGTTCCTTTTGAATATACAGAATTTTTTTCTTCCGCAAACCTCTGCTCTGCTGTGTATTCATAAGTATTACCCCCCTCTACATATTTGGGGGTAACGGTAATTAACCTAAGATATGGTTCTGTTAAATCACTATTTAGATTAATATATGGAGTTCCTGTGGTAACAGTTTCTACCAATACGAGGGGTAATATGTTTTCTGTAATAGCGTTTGTGAGCTGATACTTTGCCATAAAGTCCTCAAATACTTCTGTTTGTGATGTGCCAAAAAATTGATTTAATTTGTCATCATCGAAGTATTGAGTGGCAAATTCATCCACTAACGTAAAAAACTTATCTTTTATTTCTGATACTAACATTATGGTAATTTATTAACTACATATTCAACAAATGGTCTTTCGTATGCTTCAAGTAAATTAAATTTACCTTTAAGACCAACTTTACCCATCTTGTACTCAATAGCCCAAGCCTGTGTAATATCAGGTCTTTCTCTCATAGCCAAGCAGTATTTCCAACAAGCATAAGCCTTTATAGTTCTCTCTGCAACTGCTGGTATTACTACATTACCTTGCTCATCTAATCTAGTTGAAAGGTAGGCTATCTTTACAAACTGCTCATCAACATTTCCTTCAAAGTATATATAGCCATCAACTACATTCACCATACCATTCCAAGGGGCAAGTGAACTAAAATTCTGAAAAGGACTTGCAGTGAAAAATTCATTGTTTACAAAAGCTGGCGCAGTATATGGCGCATTCTCTGGTATCAATCCATCCTGCCCTACATATCTTATTGGGAAGTTACCTTTGGCAAATCTTACAAATCCTATTGGTAGCTTTGCTTTCGCATCTACTATCTGTAACTGCGCTATAGCTGGCACAAATGACAATGGGGAACGTATCTCTTTCGCACCCTCATTTATTAAATCCAATAAATATAAATCGTCTTCAGTGCTGTTTTTTATACCTAAGTTCTGCTTCACCCCCGCTAAAACATATTCAGGGGCAATAACATCGTATGTTCCGTACTCATTGTTCATATCACAAAGGTACGAATTATTTAGAATTATTCTAAATTAAGTAGCCCCACAAAAGAAAACCCCCTCAAGGTGAGGGGGCTTCGCAAAACTACTATGAAAACAACCAAATTTTCGGTTACAAATATAATTATTTTCCGCCTTTTATTACGTGTTCAGCCATTAATTTTACCAATTCTTGTCCTTTTGGCGAATTAATTTGTGATACATCCACAGGTATAGGAGATTTACCAGTTACCGTAAATCCTTGTAATGCTTCACGTTTGCCTTTTTCGTAAGCGGCTTGGATACGCTTCTCAACAATCTTAGGATTTGTTAATAACTTATCGGAAATGTACTTCTTAACATTTAGCTTGTTTTCCTTTGTAATGTACTTAGGCATACTTGCCTCGTCAAAGTCATAGCTTTTTACCAATAACTCTAAATCATCTTTGCTGATAGATACCCCATCCTCTATTTCTAATCCCTCCAATTGGGTAACAAAAGTGCTGATTTCTTTTATGTCCTCACTCTTTAAGTTATCTATATCTTGGGGGGTGAACTGTTTAGGAGCATTGGAAAGTTGTTCCTGATACATCTGCTCGTACTGCTTCAACAAAGCACTTTCTTTTGCTGTTGGCTTGAACTTGCTCCTTAATTCAGCTTCAAACTGCTTCTTTTGGTAAGGCTTCATGCTTTCCAATTCATCCAATTTGTCTGCAACAGCTTCTTTCAAATCTTCCCCCTCTAATCCTAATTTCTCATAATCCATTGCAATCAAGTCTTCGATGCGCTTGCTGCTGTAATCTTCGGGCACTAACTCTTTGGCAAGTTCCTGAATATCCTCTGGCTTCGCACCCATCTTAATTAACTTGTAAAATGGATTCTTCTCTGCCTCGGCATCTATCTCCGCCAATAGCTTCTCCCTTATCTTTGCCTCTAACTCCTCTTGACTAACTACAGGCTGTTCTGCCTTTGTTTCAACTGGAGCAGCCTCCTCATCTTTCAATATATCAAATACGCTTTTCTTTACAACAGCTTCCCCCTCCGTAGATGGGGTTTCAGCTTGTGTAGTAGGCTCTGTCGTAGATGTCGTAGTTTCTGTCGTAGGTTCTGTCGTAGATTCTTCTACCTTTGCCTCCACATTATCCTCTACATTACCCTCAACAGATTCCCCCACTTTTTCAGAGGAGGGGGCTATTATGTCTGTAAGTTTTCCGTTTTCGCCTAACTTCTCTTTTAATGTTCTTGTTATAAAATCATCACTTTGCATCTTTACCTCCTATTTGATTTTTAAATGTAGTTACCAATTCGTCAATCAATGATTCGTGTCCATCATATTCCAATTTAATCTTTTCGATTGATTTGGCAAGTTTACTATCATCATTATGCTTCTTGTAAAGTGCTACGATTTGGTAAACTTTTGTTCTGATGAATTTAACTTTTTGCTTTATCAGTTCTTCGGTTTGCTCAATTGACTCAACCTCTTTTACCACTTCAGGGTCTATTGGAGCAGCCTTTGGCAATTTGTCCAATGTAGGTCTTTTGTGGTAAGTACCTAACTTCTTTTCGAGGGTTGACATAGCAGATGGATTTGCACTAAAGAAAGCCATAACTTCTTCTTCTGTTTTGCCAAGGGTAAAACCAGACATAGTATAATAGCCATTCTCAATAGCAATAGCTGTTTCACCATTGGCAAGAGGCATATTGATAGCCTTCTTAATCATGGTTAGCAAACTCTTTTGAGAGCTTTCATATACGTTCTTAAACTGATTAGGATTAATTTGGATAATCATAATCATTGCATTGTAAATGTCTTCTTTTAGCATTTTTGGTACATTACCTAAATCTAATGCCCATGCCAAATCTATGAATTGGTCTTCTTTGGCTTCATCATTATAAAGGTCTGTAACAATGCTACTATACTTTGTAATGCTTTGATTTTTAATACTTTCCTTACGAATATTCTCTCCAACTTCAATAAGTTCGCAATAAGCAATATTAAGGTTTTTGTTGCTGTTGTTTCCGTTTTCACCCCTTACAAATACTGCTGAATGTTGTTTCAAAAATCCGTGTAATAATCTTGTTTTGATATTGGCTTTCTTTTGTGAACCTATCAAATGACTTTCGGCTGCCTCATCAAAGTATTCAAAGTCTTTATATACCATAGTTGCTCCACTTGCTGTGGTTTTAAATGGTACATTTCTCCAATCGTCTTTTTGGTCAAGACTGAATCTGTAAGCCTTCTCATCCTTTTCATTTGGCTCGTAATGCACTATCTCTCCACTTTCGAGTAGCACATCCATTTCACCTGTGATTTTGTTGTAAGATTCGCATTTGAATGCGTAAGACGGTACATCTGGATACCGATAGATTAATCTAAATTTGATTTTGTTACCTTCCATTTTGTATTAAATTTCAGCAAATATAAATAATGTTTTACATTTTACCAAAAAAAAGAAAAGGGTAGTCCGAAGACTACCCTTACTATGGAAGCTAAAAGAAAGGAAGGAAGGTTAGAAACCGATGTTGCTGATTGATACGTGCTTGAAAACTCCAGCAGAAGTAGCAGTTACTTTTGTTCCAAAACCAGCAGCCGCACCTGTGATACCTGTAATAGTAGTGGTATCGTAAGTTGAGAAAGCTGTTCCTGTGTTAATTACAAGAATATCACCACTCTTAGCAGCTAAACTTGCGAAAGTTGCAGCACCACCAGAAAGTGCAATAGCACCTGTGGTTACTGTAACAGCAGCAGTTGTAGTAGCAGGAGCAGTAATAGTGTACTTGTAACCAGCAGTTAAGCCTGTCAATGTACCGTAAGTTCCGCAAAGGTCATCTACGTTGGTAGCATCAGATTTAACAAGAACTACAGCTTGGTTAGTATCAACAGCAGGAGTAGCTATCAAACCACCAGTTGCAGGTGATTCATTGTAGCTGATAACATACTCGATGTAAGTTGAACCAGAGGTCAAAGTTGAAATTGCCTCGAAGTTAGTAGCATTGTTAAGGCTGTTTGGTGGATATTTAGTTTGGAGAGCAGCAACAGTTCCTTGAGGAAATACACCAGCAGTTCCGCATTGTGCAGTAATGTTTGGAGCAACAGTAACAGCACCACTTGTAGCGGTTACACCTTGGCTTGCTAACGAACCACCTACTATAATGAAAGGTTGAGTAGTGGTAGTAGTAAGAATAAGTGTAGCAGTTCCGCTTGCAACGAAGTTAATGTTTGCAGCATCACCTAACTGAGTTCTGAAAGCGTTACAGATAGTTGTAGCTGTGTCGCCTGAAGAAGCAGTAGTGTAAGACAATGGGAAAGTTTTAAGTGTACCATCAAGGCTTGATTGATAAGTGATGGTTAGCTCATACAATGTATTGTTAGCAGCAGTAGGAGTAACGGTAATTACACCTGCAACTCCTGTTACTGGAGATTGCTTCTTAATGCCAATAATATTTAGAGCTGGGATTGGAGCACATCCTTTGATGAATGCCAATCCTTCGGAGAAGCTAAGGTCTGTTCCGTTAGCTGTAACCGTGTTTAATACTGAAAGTGACTTTATCATTTTGTTTAAATTTTGTTTTTAATTGGTGAATAATAATTAAATACCGTGGGTTAAACAAGCAGATGGATTCATCAACTGAGTGGTTTTATCCATTGTAAAGTTCACTTGTGCGCTTTTCTTTTGCGAACCAGACATCTTAACAGGATTACCTTTTGAGTCCATAGAACCTGGGTTTTCCCAACGATGAACGTCTGCTGTGCTACCGAAATAGTAATCACGAACAAAAGGAACAGTACCACCATTTTCTGTTACAACAGGGTCGGTAGCCATCCAAATGGCAGAACGTGAACGAGTAGAGAAACCTTCGGTATCATAACCCCAAATGTTACCATTTGATAAATATGGGTCAATTACCACACGGAAAGTTAAATCTAAGAAACCGTAAGTTTTGAAGTTGATACCAGTTGTAGCTCCAATTACGTTGGAAGTACCAGCAGTTGTTACATATGGCTCCAAGCTCTCAGCTAAATCACCGAAATATTGGTCACCGCAAACTACTACAACTTCACCACTTGTGAAACCACCGTTTTTCTTAAATTCACGAGCAGCATCACGAAGTTTTTGAATTGTCATAACACCTGATAATGGAAGTGCTACACCACCCATAGTCTTGATTTGGTTTACCAATGAAGAACCAACAGGATAGTTAGTATCTTGAACCATTGGAAAATCATCAAGCATATAAGAGTAATACTGTTGCAACATACGTTGAGCAGTTTGGATTTCTTTTTGTAATCCGTAGAAATTACCATAAGGAGTAGTGATATAAGTTTTGTTGTTCACATCTTCATGAGTGATTTCGCAACCAGCTTCCCAAGTACCAATCATGTTCTCATAACGAGTAGGCAGAGCAAATTGGGTAAGAGGGTTAGTACGGTTGTTGATGTTTCCAACTACACCTCTGTCGCTTACAAGTTCTGTAGCAAGGAAGTCCACATTGGTATCAAACGAAGTGTTACCATTAGGGTTGGTGAAGAATTTAATAGTCATTCCACCAGAGTTGCTAATAATTACTTGAGCAAAACATCCTGATTTAGAACGAATAATGTGACCAGTAGGAATACCTGTGTACTGGGTGTTGGTGAAAGTCAAAACCAAATTAGAACCGCTTGCTGTTACTGTTTGAATAGTAGCAGAAGGGAAATCGTTTGGTTGACGATAGATGTTGAACAGCCTGTTACCTGCTTTAATCTGTTGTGCTCCACCTAATTGTTGAGCAAGTTCAGAAATAACAGGACGCTGGAAGTAGGGATTCATGCGTGGAACTAATGATTCCACCATTGAAGGTACAAGACCTTCTGCATCAAATACACTTATGGTAGGTACTGATGGGTTTACGTACAAATTGTTTTGAGTTGACATTTTTTTCTTATTTTAAAATTATCAACTACAAATGTCACTATATATTTGCTATTTAGATTTATTATAAATAAATTTGTGGGGCTATTATGTACCCATAATTATGGAAAAAAAGGTAAAAGTGCCAATGTATGCAATGAAACATAAACGTGACAAGATGAAACAGTTGGCAAAAATGCAAGGCGTAAGTGTATCAGCTCTCCTAAATGAGTGTTTCAATTTCTATTTTGAACATAAGAAATCTGACTTCTTAATTTGGTTAGGTCAACAATAACCCCCCCCTATATTAAGCAGGGGGTTGTTGGTTAGCCATTTCAGCGATTTTCATATCATTTTGCATAGCACGGTCTTCTAGTTTGGCGTTGGCTTGAGTTTCTGCCATATTCTGTTGTGCTTGTGCTTGGATGAGTTGATTTTGCTGCTGCATGGCGAGTTGTTGTTCTTGCATGGCTTGTTCTCTCTCTTGGCGTTTTCTCTCTGCCAATTCGAAATAGTTTTCCATTGCCTTGGCGTTATCTAGCCTTCTTAGCTTAATGTAATCGAGCATAGATATTTGTCCGCTTCCTGCTGCTTGTATGGCGAAACCTAACAAATCACGTTTTTCTTGTTCACTTATTAAGTCATCTGATACGAAGCGTAACAAGAAGTCTTCAAACTGCATTTTCTTTACTACATTCATAGAAAGCAGGTCAACTGCTGAATCACCTACAATCATAGAAAGATATTCTTTCCCCTTCTGTGTTTCGGGGAGTACGATTTTGGCGAGGTTTGAAGCATAAGATACGATGTCTTCTATCCACAGCATTATAGTATTATAATACCATTGCATACCATATTCACTTTGAACCAAGTTTGAACCATATACGTCTTTGCTTTGGTAAGCTGTTTGTTGCCCCCTAGCAGCAGAAGGTATATTAAGTATGTCGGCTATGGTGTCATCAAAGTATTTGGCGATTTCTAATAGCGAACCTATGGATGGGTCTATTGTCATATCAACAGGTTCGATAAGCCTTTGACTTTTTGCATCTGGCATATCATCTATATCTGCACCCTCTAATACTACTATATTAGCCTGTTTTAATTGGCTTAGAATATCTGGTGTCTTTAATCCCTCTGGTAGTTTATTGGCATTAATGAAATAACTCTTACCAATAGCAGAACTCGCCAATGCTATTACTTTGGTTAAGAAAGCATCTTTCAAATCCTGCAACCTCTTTATCATACCAACTACCCCCTCGATTGCTCCCAATCGGATAAGGGGGGAACAAACCCTGAATCTTAACAGCTTCTTAGATTTGTCTTTAATATCCCAAACTTGTCCTTCGCTTTCCTTTTCGTCTTTAAGATATTTGTTTCCTATTAAAATACCTTCTCGGAGTGTTTCAACCCATTCTCCATTTATGTATTTCATGCTTCTCCATTGAGAAGAAACGCAAGTTATCTTTGGTACACCATTATTGGTTTGCCACCAATATAAACCGTTTAAGCCTACTAAGGTGTTCATTGCCCCCCATGCTTGGGGGTTAGCAGCCATACTTTTAAGGTCTTCTGTTTCTTCTTGTGTCCAATCCCAACGCTGTAGGATTTCGTTAATGGTTAGTTCCCATACTTTGCCAGCGTAGTCGTCTTCATTATGTAAAGGGTCGTCTTTGGTGTTATCGAATATCGCTTGGCGGAGGTCAATATTATTTAAAACAACTTTGCCATTCTTATGCTCAATCTCTATCATTCCAACTCCACTTATGGCTATATCATCTGCTCCTCTTGTTAGCTTGGTTTCAAATCTGTTTCTGTAAAGTATATCTCTTGCTATTTGCTCATAGGCTATTTCCATTGCATCTTGGAAAGATTCAAGTCTGTTCTTTACCTCGAAATCATTGGTGTAGTCTATGCCTTCCATTGGCTCAAACCCATATCCTGTAAGCTGTTTTATGTGTTCTATCTCATCTGCTGCCTCTGCTCTCCATTTTATCATATTGAGCATGGTCTTTTTTCTTGCTTGGATACTTTCTGAATATGCTACTACATTTAAACTTCTTGGCAAAGGCTTAATCATCTTTACTACTTTACCATTGATGTAGTTCATAAATTTATTTACATCCCTTCCCCTATACATTGGTACACGGGTTTCGTTTCCATTGTAATCTTTTACAAAGAATCCAAAATCTGTGGGTCGCTGTGAGCCAAATAGATAACCAACATTCTCTACATATCTATAAACAAAACCTGTATTAGAATCCACAGAAGGAATACCAATTACTCCATTGGCTGAAACTGCTGATAAGTATGTGTTAAACTGAACATTCCAACGGCTCGCAACGAATCTTAGGGTATTTATATAATCCTCTTTTGTGAAATCTTTTTTCTGTTGGTCGGGCATCCGACTATACATTGATATGAAAGTCATGCGTTTCTATTTTTAGCAAAGATACAATTTATTTGTAATTATTCTAAATTGCAAAAATCTCTTGCATTGTATTTCTGTTGTACCTATATTTGCATCGTAGTTTTCATAAGTTTAAGGGTTCGAGAGGGGGTTTAATGCCCCCTTTCATCTTTTTAAAACAACAATATGAGATTAATATTTGATATTATACACGTTATTTTGGTTTTATCTGCTTGGCTATTCCCAGTAATTATTTCATTTGCTACGTGTAATTTTTGGTATATACTTCTGTATATAGTTTGGTGGATTCCCGCAGCAATCATTACAGGATTCATCAATATAACCCATAAAACTTTACTGCCCTAACTCTCTCCTCTCGAATACGGGGAGTCCATTTTTCCAACCAACTATAATATCCATATAGGCTCTTTTCCTTTCCTTTGGTTTTTCGCCAAGTAAGTCGCCTGTTCCCCACCCATAAAGGCAAGCCATAAAAGCATCGAGAATATCCTTATTTGCATCATAAGGTTTTTTGGCATCTGTTATGAGTTCTTCAAACTTAATCATGTTGGCGTACTTTTTAAAGTACACATTGGCGGCTTCATATTGCCAATTCTTGATAGGGTCATTTCGGTAAAACCAAGGCTTTCTTGTATCAACTACCCCACTTTTGTTTAAGTCTTTTCTGTATAAAACAGTATGCCACAATCCAGCATTTTGTATCATCTTTAACAAGTGCTCACCTGCTGCGTTGGTTTCTCCTATTATCTTAGCATTGCCATATTTGTCGTAGTGCTTTAACAGCATGAGTATATTTTTATTGGCATCCTCTATACTCTTTGGTCTTTCTTTATATACAAATATTGGCGCAAACTGCAACTCCGAACTTGGGTCAACCCCCTTCATGCCTAAACCTGCATAATCGGAGGCATCTTTGGAAGTGCTACTTAATTCTGAAGTCATAATACCATCGACCCCGATTATATATCTTACCCCCTCTTTGGGTTGTTCTAATATTTTAACTACCCCATTTGAGGTTGGTTTAAGTTGTATATGGGTGTGAACATCTGTTAGGGTATATCTGCCAATGGCATTTTTCTCTTTTGGTATTTCTATTCCCCTTCTGTTGATATTGTCTAAGGCATAGTCATCCCAAGAAGAACTACCTGCTAAGTTAAATATCTCATCTATGGAGAGGGGATTGTTTTTTATGAAGGCTTGCAGTTGGGATTTGTCATCCAACTTGGCGTACTGCTCCCTTTCTTCTATTATTTCCTGTTCGGCTTTGGCGTGGTTGCTCCAACCATTTACCATGTGCTTGCCATAAGTAGCAGGAATAAATAATGGCAAAATCTTCTTTATCTCTGCATTTGCCCAAATGTTCTGCAACTTGGCAATTTCATCAGGCTTTATTGTCGCCTCAACAGTTCCCCCCAATATCAATGAGCCTACAATCTTATTTATAGAGTGGTCTTTGAATATCTCAATGGCGGAGTTGAAGAACAGCTCCATCCTCGGCATGAGGGGGGCTTCATCGGCAAAACCATATATCGCACCCCCTCCAGAGAAGTTGGTGGCTGCTTTGTCGCTTTCTTGAGTATCCCTGCAATCGAATTTGCTTTCGGCATAGCTTTCCTTACCATTGTCATTTAGGTATCTCATGCCTACCTTTAAGAATGATTCGTTAGCTGTTTGGTTTTTTGCCAATAGGTCTGGCTTAATGTATGGGCTTTCAAAGTTATCATAGGCAATCATTGTCTTATCTGTAAACAAAGTCGCCAATGTCTTTTTATCTTTGGAAGTCGCCACACAATTCGAGTTTGGGAAAACCCTAAAGAAATAGAATGGAAGCGACATCATACAGCTCGATAATCCTACCCCCCTCCCCTTTATAATGTAAAGGGCTTTCCCTTGCTTCTTGGCTTCTTCTATACCATTAAACATGATAACATCCACATCTCTAACGGTGGGGCGGAATATAGTTCCCCTTACCCTGTCCTTTAACTTTACTTGGGTAGCATAGTAATATAATGCACCAGTTAATTCTCCATACCCTTCTATGTATCTACGCTTCTCCTCTGCCCAAAACTTCTGCTCCTCATATTCTGTTCTAAATATGGTTGGGAATGGTTTATACTCAAATATAGGAGCTGGTGGCTCTGTATTGTCTATTATAGTAAAACTCATTATAAAGCCTTAGTTCCGCTTTTTGTTGATTGCTTGTTTTTGGTATCTACTTCTTGTACGAATGAATTTATGCCCTTCTCAATGGCACTAAATATCTTGTCTGATTTCTCTGCCAAAACCATTATACTTTTGGCGAAGGGGTCATCATCAAAGTTTAGACTCTTTTTATCTATTTCTTTTCGGAGGTGGTCTATGCCTTGTATTAAGCTGTTGTAAAACTTAGCACTTGGCAACCCTTCATAATACTCGACCTTTTCCTTTAACTTGTTGTTTTCCTTCCTTAACCTTTCTAATTCTTCCATAAACTTCTTTTATTGGACATTACTATTTACTGTTAATGCCATAATTGATATTGAACCATCTGTAATTTCGTTTGAAACTGAATAGTAATTATTAATAGTTCCTCCATTATTGCTAAGAGAAAATGCTCCCCCTCCTGTTTGGTCATATACTACAATGGTAGAATAAGAAACAATAGCTATTCCTCCACTACAATAAACACCAATTACTGGGTTTGCTCCATCATCAACACCAAATATCTTACAATTATCTATTCTTGCTGTACCACTAGATACATCAACTTTATTAAGTTCTCCTACATTTAAATCACCTATAATAGAGCTACTTATGTTTAGCTCTCCAGTTGATAAAGTAGCATAACCTATTTTACTATTTGAAATATAAGAAATACCTCCTGTTTGACCAACAGATGTATTAATATTACCTTCAAAATATATAGTGCCTCCTGATTGGATTAATTGAGATACATTACCCTTATAAGTTAATGTCCCGCTTGATATGTTACATATTGTAGAGTTGCCAGTATATTCTACAGTACCACCAGTAACAATTAAATTTGGCGATACTGATGGATGTGCTTTAATAGAGCTTGTTCCAAAAGAAACTTTAGCTGCTCCTACCCAAATACCCATATCTATACTTAAAGAAGTACAATCAAAAGTATTGGTAGAACCAGAAAATGTATCAGCAACAACAAAGTCTGTAAAGTATATTTGGCTAGATATGTTACTAGTTATAACAGCACAACGATTGTTTGTTCCTGCTCCACCATATCTTACCATGTTCCAATATCCAACAAAGAATACCTGAACAAATTGACCATTATCTGTAAACAATGGAACATTATTACTAGAGTTAGAATATATCTTGGTATTGCCAATTGCGTATAAATTAACCCCATTTCTCAAAATAATATTCTGTTCCATCTTATAAGAAGGACTTGTTTCATAATTAACCAAAAGTACAGAGTCATAAGATGAAACATTTGGCTGTGCTGCATTTATAGCATCTTGGATGGGGGTATCACTTATTGTGTCATACCTAACTAAATCTCCATTTACTTTAACTAAATAAACTCCAGAGGAAAGCAAAGATGCTACCTTATTATCAATAAGGGTTTCTAGTTCTGTTATTTGGCTTGAAGTATATGCGTTTTTTAATGTAGGTAGAGTCATCTTTACTTTTGATTAACAATAATATAGTCTAATACGTTATTGGCAACATTCTGATTAGTAAAACCTGTGTTTATCTCATATTTGGCAAAATCAAACATAAAAGTAAGTAAACCAGTACCATTCATATAAACACCCTTTTCCAATTTGCTAAGCTGATAATTGCTCTTTCTAAGCCAATCATTAGCCTGCTTATTATACATATCCTCATATTGGGAGGGGGTTCTTGTTGCCATACTTGCAAAGATATAACATTATTTATAATAATCATAAATCACAAACTTCTTGCTTATTACAAAAAATGTTGTACCTTTGTTGAGGTGATTTTAAAAATTAACTTGACAATTTAAAATTAACTGTTACCTTTGTTGCGTTGTTGCGATAGCACGTAACTATGGGTAACTTTAAGACTCAACTTTTCATTTCATAGATAAGTATAACTAAAGCCCCCCAGCCGTGCTATCCTGTGGGGGTTTTTTTATGCAAAAAAAAATATACATACGTAAATGCTAATAACGGGAAACACAAGCCCAAACACCACAGTTGGGTATCCGAAAGGAAATGGACTAACTTCATTGCATAGCAATGTTGGAACAGGCAAATCCCCCTTTTGGGGGGAGAGATTCTTTTTTCACTTGAGGGGGAGGCTTTTTCTTTTCTCTTTTTCTTTTTTTTATTTTTTTTCTTTTTCTCTTTTCTTTTATTGATAAAATTAATCAGTACGCTATACAAACACACATACGAAATAACATTAATAGTATATAGTATATATTATATATATGGGGGTGTTTTTCTTTTTGCTTCTTTTTCTTTTTTTTTTAAAAAAACTTAAACATGGATAACAACAGTAAAATAAATGCAGCTATTAGGAGATTAAATTTATACCTATTAAATTCAGGTATTCCAAAACCTTTTATGCTAAAAAAAATAGAAAAGGTTAGAATTTTTTGTAGGTTGGAAAATATCACCCCCCCCTCTAAAAAAAATCAAAACAATTTTTTGCTTGAGCAGTACAATTCAGATTACAGCAAAATATCTCATAAGATTAAGCCACCTTTTAAGGTTAGGTTAAAAAATAAAATAAATACTTTTAAAGAAAAGATATATGCTGACAGAATGATTCAGTATGCTAAATACATTAATTCTGATAAATGGAAAAGTTTTAGGCTTTCAATAATCAAACAAAGGGGTCACAGATGTGAGGTTTGTATGAATGAGGATAAGGTCATACACGCACATCATTTGACTTATGAAAGGTTTATGAATGAGTTACCAGAAGATATACAGCTTTTATGTGTGGATTGCCATAGAAATGTACATCAAAAAGAATATAAGTTAAAACAGAAGAAACTAAAAAAGATAAAAAAGAAACACTCTTTGGGTGCTTTTAATGACCAAAAAATACAAATAACCAAAAGAGATGTTCAACTGCAAAAAAAATACGATGAACTAAAGAAAAAAGGATTTAAATTTTAATCCCCCCCCCTTTAATTAGATAATGTTTTGGCTTATTACTCTTGTAGTAGTGTTGTCTGCGCCATCTGCAACAGTATCTTTAGGTGTAGCTATTGAGATGTTGTTGAGGCGTTTGAACATATCTATTATAGTGATAAGTAATTCATCATTTAGGGGGTAGTCGTCTGTTTCGATGTCGAAGTTTGGCGAATCTTGGGGTTTGGCTAAAACAGCTTGTATGGTGAAGTCTTTTAGCGATTTGTTGCCATATATCTCCAACTGATTGTCGGCATATAAATAAACTATCTGTTTGCCATTGTTTATGAATCCCCTCCTATTAAGGGTAATTATTTCATCTCTTGATTGAGCTTGATAAAAGGGGGTTAGGAAATTTTTTGCGCCAACGTAAATGAAACCATTTTGGTTTTTAGATATTGGTGCAGGGGCAGGTACATTTGCAATTAAATATGGCAAACTGCTATCCTGTATGGTGCTGTCTATTGTTACATTGAATTTCTGTGTCCATGCACCATTTATCCTTGGCGAAGCACCCCTCATCCTGCTTCCATTATATATATCTTTTATAGCCTCTACCCTCAAACTTGGTATCAAATCCTCTATCTGTAATGGATTCCATTTCATACCCAACGAAGGTGCTGCTCCTATTGAACTGATTATTTGTTCTGTTACTTCTCTAAGTGTCATATTATGGAGTTGGATTATAATTGAATTGTACTTGGTCAAGTAATGACTGAACATACTGGGGGGAAACACCATACTGCTGTTGCCCATACATTGCTGCTGTATTTATTCTAGCAGTGATGTTCATGAAGTCAGAAAATACTTGTTGGTTAAGTTGATAAGTTGTTGATATTTTATTGAAGTAGTTTGACCAAACCCCCCAACTATAATACCATGTGTAGAAGTAATCATCTTTTTCGGTGAGGTATTCTACAACGAAGTTTGTTCCATTGCCATTGGCAAAAGTGAAGTTGGTGCTTTTGTTAAATACTGCACCTGTGTAATAGGTTTCTCCCCCTATGGTAATATAACCATCGTTATCTCCAACAACTAGGAATTGGGTGTCGCCAGCTACGGTAACAGTACCAGCCTGCCATTTGATTGAATATAACTCATAAATACACTGAAACACATTATCAGTAAAGTATAAATCACTTCCACTTAATCCCATTTGGGTAGGAGTGAATGTCGCCCCCCCACTATTGGAAGGGAGGTAGGTTGATGTGGGTATAAAGTAACCTGTTTCGTTTACTTGTGCTGTGTTTGGTATTGTTATAGAGTTTGGAAAGTAAAAGGTGTCGCCAGAAGTGTAGGTTATACCATATTGGCTAAATGTGCCACTAACAACTTCATACTGCTTAAATGCCGTAGTAGTAGCTACATTAGTAGCTGGACTTGCTAAAGAATTTACAGTCGCAAACTTAAACCTTACCCCATTTATTGATGAGGGGGGGGTAGCTTGGTCGAATGTACTGCAATCCCTGATTGTTACTTCTGTTAAGTCTTGTACCTCATAAGATACTATGTAATTCGCTGTTACTGCCATTTTTTATATTTTAGTGTACTTCAGTCCACCCTGTATTTGTATAAATAGTTAATCTATTTGTGGTTGTATTGTATAGCATTAAACCAATAGCAGGTGAAACTATTGCATCTCTTTGTGCTGTTGTCATTCTTGGCGGCAAGAAACCTTTTGTGGTAGAATCTGCTTGTAATATAGCAGAAGCGTTTATTGTTGTTGAAGATGAGGCAACACACAAAGTACCAGCTACTCTATTATCATTATTAAATAGATTAATTGGTGATGTTATAACTATTGCATTTGTATCATTAATATTAAGTGAATTTGTATTTCTTGAAATACTCCCAGTTTTTACTGCTGGTGTCGTACCATATCTCAATATTAAAGATGGTCCAACAATACCAGTAGCATCATTTTCCATTAAAACCCAACCATCATCATCTGGAGCATAAATATGTAATTTAACTGATGGTGTATTAGTTCCTATACCAATATAATCTGATGAAGCATCAACAAAAAATAAATTAGAAATAGTATCTCCTTCTATACGAAAATCCCTATTAGCTCCAACATCATTGAATACTGTTTCTGTGTTTCCAAATTTTACAGCTTCTGTAAATGTACCACTTCCATTTGAACTCCAAATTTTAATACCTGTTGTATTATCTGAAGCCAAATTCATTGGCAAAGTGCCAGAACTAACAAACGCAGTTGAAGCAATATCTAAAGTACCAATTGATACATAACCACTTGAATATGCCGAAAAACTAAATCCTGCACTTGAATTATTAAGTACCCTTAATTCAGAAAGAGCAGAATTACCACTACTACCATTTACTATATCAATTTGGGCAGCACTATTTAAGTTGCTTGTAAATCTTGCATCACCAGCAACATTAAGAGTCTTACTAAATCCACTATTTGTTCCAACTCCTAAAGCAGTACCATTAAAAAATAATTTACTATTGTCTTGAGTTATTTGAGAATTTACCCCATCCCAATAAAGTACGCTCCCCCCCGTTAGGGTAGCTCCATTTTTAAGGGAAATAATACCGCTTGATATTCCTATACCAATACCTGCTGTACCAACAGATTGTGGTGTCCAAGCCAAGTTTGCTCCATCAAAGTATAGAACATCATTTAATGTAGCTGAAGTTGTATCTACTAAATAATTAATCAAATCTTGCCTACTTGGCATATTCACCCCTGTACCCCCCTTAGTAGTTGGGAGGATGCTAATAGTTGGCTCTTTTGAGTTTATTTGGACTTGTATATCACTTGTTACTCCCTTAACATAACTTAATTCTGTGAGGGATGGATAAGTAGCAGTATCGGCTTCAGATAAAGCACCCGAACCATTTACTATGACTATTCTGCTTGATGTCCAAGAACTTTTGTTTGTTCCCCCATTGGCGAGGGGTAGAGTACCACTAACATCAGATGTTAAGCCAATTGATGCAGATGAAGTAAACCCCGAACCAACACCAGCAGACTTTACAAATCCACTACTCAAATTATTACCAATAGCTATTGTACCTGCGCCAACTATCGGAACACCACTAACAGTTAAACCATTTGGCACAGTCGCATTTACACTCGTTACTGAACCTGTTGATGTACTTACCTGCGAAAAAGCAGATTCTATTATACCTACTACCTCATCCCATTGTGCAGATGATAGCGGGTTTGTTTGCCCCGACCTGCGGGGGAGGGTTATACTAATTGCCATGCTACAAATATAATCTAATTTAGATTAATTCTAAATAACAAAATACCTTCGTTAGTTGGAGATGCTGTTGTACTACTTTTTATAAATGATTTAGGTTTTCTATTGGAAAACTTGATTCCAAACATTATTGTCGAAAACCCCATCGTAATCTTTTCTCGCATATAACAGCCTCTCTAATTCACCCCCTGCCTTCTGTTTTTGGGGGGCTGTTGCGTATTGATTTCCAAGTAGGTATATTAAATTATATTGGCGAGTAGTTGGGTTGAAGTCAATCTGCGCCAATGCGCCAACCTCTACCAATTCACCATTCTTAACAAATGATTGGCTAAAATTAGCTTTTGAATTAAGCAGTATAGTTTCTAAATCGTTGTCGCTGTATAATGCCATGTAACAAAGGTAGAAAAAATTTGTTACTAATTTCTTTTTGTTGTACCATTGCAGAATGGAAGAAAAAGTAAACCACCCCTCTCATTATGGGGGGGACAATACATACGAAGCGATTAAGGTAATTGAAGCATGGAATTTGAATTTCCATTTGGGAAATGTTGTGAAATATTTAAGTAGGGCAGGGAAAAAGGGTTCTGCCAAAGAAGACTTAGAAAAAGCCAAGTGGTACTTGGAACGCTATATACAATTAATTGGCGAGTAAATAAGTCAATCTGCTCTGTATAAACAGTATTGAATCATAGGTATATAACAGCGATATGTTCTTGTTATATGCCGCATACTTTATAGCCTGTATCTTTAACGCTATCTTGGTTATTTCCACCTCCGTTTGATTAATTAAATCCTGATTGTTTTTGCCAATTTGGTTTTGTATTAAAGTATTCAAATCAGCCTCTATATCCCATATGAGGGGGGAGTAGCTATAAGATGTCGCATTTAGCTTGGCGACACTTCCAGTTGATATTGTAATATTAGATGTATCGGTAGTAACCAACACCTCGCCAGCGTAGTAAGTATCTGAATCATAAACAACAGAACCACTCAAAACCAAATACTGTTGGTTAGCTATTGGCGCAAACGTAGTGGTTTCTATATCCGTATAAATCTCGTAAGTATAAGCATATATATTGGCTTCAATAGGAGTATTGGCTTGCTGTCCAAATTCTGTAACATTTAGGTTCAATGCTATTTCACTTGCGGTAGGTAGCCAACTTGCCAATATCTGTGGAACATAATACCCTGTGGTTTTCCACTCATCATTAATAGGAACAACCAACCCACTCACCTGTGGCACAAATAAAGTCCCAACAGTAAAGGTCTTTCCATTAATTACACTCGTAGTCTGACTTACCTTAACATATTCCCTAAACTGCTCAAATTCAGCACCCCCACTTATTGTGGTAGGGTCTTCCATTGTGCTATAATTCGCCAATTTAATCCTAACCCCCTCTACATCACCATAGGAGGGGTTTGTTCCTTTGCCATACCCATTAGGTTGGGTAGTGCCACTAACATCCTTAAACAAAGCGTTTTCAGAATCATATAGGTATAGTTCGGTGCGTAGGTCTATGCTCATACAGCAAAGATAAAGAATATTTGATTATTTTAAGCGTTTATTGTTACCCTTACCATTCCTCGCCCTATTTGCCGACTGCTTCTCTAATGTCATCTTCCCCCCCTTAGTGTGGCTCATATCTGTACCATTACCCTTACCAACCTCGCCAGCAAGCCTATTAGCCCTGTTCAATTCAACCCTGTACTTTCTCCTCTCATCTGTTGAATGATACTTCTTGTTGTATTCATCCTTCTTCTTTCTAGAGAGGGGGTTTTCTTGGAAGTATTTGGCGGACTTCGATTTTCCCTTCTTTGTACCTGCTAATTTGTTCCTTGCCATACTATTTTACTACTTGTGTCGGTTTTATTTTTTTCATCTTTTTCCTCTCCTCTGAATCAGCCAAAAACTTATAAAAAGACATCGTTTGCATGGTTTTTTTCTTGTTTTCGTCCTTTTTAAAATATTCCATAATCGCTTCATCCATATCATCTTCTGGAACACCCTTTAACATTAAATTACGCTCTACAACACTTTTTACATAATCAGGTATCTCTATACCTTTAGTGTTAAGAATTGTTGTTAATGAGTCTTTTGTTTTAAAATATTTAGGTATCTGGTCTTTTGTTAAAGCATAAAATACATAGTTTTGTAAACCATTTTCATCGAGGGGGGTTTCCCAATCAAATGAAGATTGTGCAAATTCCTTACGCTCCTCATTAGTATATGGCTTCCAATCTGTGCGTACCAAATCTTGAATACCCTTTATATCCATAGATTCATACTTCTTGTATAATTCATTTATCTTTTTAAACTCTTTCTTTTGAGCAGATATAACTTTTTTTGTTGCTGCATTAAGTGTTCCTTGTCCAGCAAATTCTAAACCAGTTTGAATAACTTGTTGTTTCCAATATGGATTTATGGCTCTTTGTGATGAATCAAGATTATAATATTTCAACCCCCCTTCTGCCATATCAGCAAATTTTGATGCAACAGCAGTTGCTACACCAGCTTCTGCTTCAGGATGAGATATTGGGTTGAAGTTTTTATTATACAAAACAGATGTTTCTTTCAATTCATCTTTTTGTTCTTTTGTTAAATTTGTATCGCTTTCTAACTTCTTTATGTTTTCGTTTACATATAATTTCCAAAGAATATAAACTGCAAATTTAGTAGCAAATCTAGTAGCAAGATTTTTGTTTGCTAAGAATAAATCATCTACTCCAAAATTAACTCCCAAAGTAGCCATAACTTCTTGAGTAAATACTTCATCATCATCATCTCCTATTCCGTCTAAAAACCAGTCTGCTATCCTTCCATATATCAAAGAGGAAATCATAGCTTTCAATACTCTGTATGTAATAGCCTGACTCAAATAACCAAAAGCTATTTTTGCATTCATATCTCTTGTTTCAGAGTCAACCTCTTTAGTAAATATATTTCTCATTGAAACAGCATAGTTCTCAAAAGCATTCATAGAAAAAGACATCAAAAACCATTGTAATTTTGCGCCTTCTTCTTTAAGAACTTTTGCTTGATTTGCTGGATTGCTTTCATTATTTATGTTTGCAGCAAATTGTTCTCCATAAGCTAAACTTACTAAGTTAATATCTTTTAATGCTTTTTTAATATCAAAATCACTTGCTTTTTTAATCTTCCCTATTTTCTTTTGATGTGCAATATAACCAGCTACTGAAGTTGAAATTGAAACAAGGTTATCTAAATAACTCATAAACTCACTACCAAATAACTGCTGTGTTTTTTCATTAAAAGTTTTTAATTTTTCCAAGTATTCATTTTTACCCAAAGACAATACTCTTTTTTCTAATTCCTTTTGACCACCTAATGCTCTCTTATAAGCAGTAAAATATCCAGAAAACTCATCTATATCTTCACGATTTTGTGTTGTAAGTAATTTTATAGCTTGGATAGTTTCTTTAGGATGTATTGTAATAGCATTGATAAATGCAGGTATTGGCTGTAACAATACTTGGTCTGCACGTTTAAGCATTGCACTTACATAATTGGTTAATAGGTATTCTTGTGATTTTTTCAAGAAATTTCTGTAATCTTTACCAACAGCACCATAGTTTTTGTCATTCTTAATTAAAGATTGTACATAACCATCTGGACCAATTAAATTATCTATGGTATCTTTATTTTTAAACTTTTCCTTTATTTCTTTTTGTGTATTGTTCACAACAGATACCATATATGCGTAAGCATCACCAGCTTCAGCTAAAATAAGATTATCAAAATGTCCTCTTGAAAATGCTTCAACAAAATCAAGTTCATAGAATCCCCCCCCTTCTTTAATTCCTCCAACTCTTTCTTTGGCACGACCTGATGGTTTTTTTGAAATGAACCTATTGGCATCATCATATGATTCCATTTTAAGGGGTTCTTTTGATTCATTATTTTCAAAGTTGTAAAATATTCTTGCTAAATATCCGTCTGTTGGTTGCATCTGTTTATTCAGTTGGTATTTGAAATAATCTTCTACTCCAACTTTTAAATCAGCATATTTTTTTATTCCAAAATCATATAATTCTTTTTGTTTTGGATTTAATTGAAAATCAAAATTTGGTTCTTTTTTAGGGAATATTTTTAACCCATTTGGCGATACTTGATATTCTTGTATCAAACCATTTTCCTTCATTATTTGGGCTTCTAATATTGCTTTGTTTCTTTCTGCTTCTGCCCTTATTTTACCATCTCCAATAGATTCGTAATTATATCTATTGTAGTGGTTTTGAACACTTGTAATAAGGTCTTCTAACAATGCCTTTTGCTGTTCTAACTTATCTAAGTTTGGTATTAAGTCATTCATAAACCCATATATTTGAATAGATATTCTATCTTTTTCTTTGAGTTTATTTTTCTTTAATATCTTTCCCAAATCTATTAATACGTCATCATGTTTAATTTTTAGACGATTTACAACCATATCCCAATTGGTCGTCAATGCACTTCTTAGTTCTGCTGCTAATGTTTGTGAACCTCTATATAAATTCCTTAAAAAAACATTAAACGCCTTCTTATCGGGGCTTATTCCCTCTAGTTTAGGTATATTTATTTTTTCAATCGCCTGTTTAGCACTTAACATCATAGCAATATCACCAACTCCAGCCCAATCGCCAAATTCTTTGATATTGGTAAAGGCATTGAGTAATCTTGCCAATTGCACGTCACTAAGTTTTGAGAAATCAGCTTTTGCCAATATATCATAGTAACCCCTCTCTCTTGCACTCATTGATTCCAACACTTCGGGGTTGTTCTTTATATCTAATTCAAATGCCCAAGTAGCCTCATTAATGAGTTCTTCTGTTCTGCTCATCTTGGCTTCCTTGGCTTCTTGCTTTTCTAACTCCTTGGCAAGTTGCTCATCTGTTTTTACTCCCCTCAAATATTGCTCAAACTGCGCTTTTGTTTCTACGAATGGTGGCAATTTGCCAAGAGTCTTCAACACCTCATAATCACTTGAAAGATTAACCCACTCCTCATCTGTCCTCTCCTTCAATTCCGCCATCTCCTTGTCATACGCAAATTGACTCTCCGCCAATATCATTTCCGATATAGTCTTGTAGTCTGGTCTTCTACCCCCCTGCTTTAATCCTTTTTCTATATTCTCTAACATCTCCGCCCATGCGAGGGGGTCTTGTAAGTATCTTGGCTTAATCTGTGGTATAGATGATATGAGGTTCTTATCTGCAATGGTTAGCCTATCTTTGTTTATTTTGCGTAGCTTCTTGTAGGCTTTCTTTATCCTTTCTGCTGCTTCGGCAAACTCCTCACTCTCCATTAACTTATCTATATCCAATAGCGCATCATTCAAGTTGTTTATGGTCTTGATTTTGCCAAAATACTTTATCATCTTGGCTTGCCATTGGGGGGATAAACCAGAATCCTTTAACGCATCTTTTAGCGTTTGGTTAAAGCTGTCTATCTTGGCTTTGTATTCTTTTAGGTTTATCTTCCCTTCCCTTATACCTTGTTTTAATCCTTTGGCGAAAGCCACCAACTGCTTCTTAATTAATTCAGTATTCTTTATAGTAATCTTCTCCTTACCCAACATAGCATCATATATACGCTTCATTTCTGTATTAAGCGTAATGTCTATATCACTTCCCTTTATGCCATTGTATATTTCAGTAAGCCACTCTTTAAACTTTTCAAACACTTTGTTTAATGCAGCTATTGGCGACTTACCCTCTGCCAAGTACCTCTCAAATCCCCTCGCAAAGTATTCACTTGTTTCTGTTGTCCACCCATCTGTGCCAGCGTTCTTTATTATAACAGCCCTCTCTCCATCTGTTAAGTAATGCTCAAATACATGAGCTAACTCGTGGAGGGGAGTTGATACGTTAGGGTCAGTTATGGCGTAGACAACATACCTGCCATCTGCTGCTACCATTGCACCCATCGCCTTACGACCCTGTTCTCTTTGGAACAAAGACAAGCCCTTCTCAACCTCTGCCATTAGTTGGGGGGTTATGTCTATGGAGTTTTGGGTGGATTCAAGACCTTTGGCTTTTTCGTATTTTTCAACTAACGCATCAGGTATATTACCATAAGAGCGAGCTTTATTATAAGCATCAATAACTTCTTGATTTTTAGGGCTACTAAATTTCACCGTTCCCACCTCTTGCTTAAACAAACTCTTTGCTACATTACCTACTATGCCTAAACTGCCTTCTGTTGGAGAACCATAAAAACCTTTCATGCCTTTGCCGCCCATTTTGAGGTCTTCACCTTTAAGGGTAGTG
>Ga0181352_1000111_pt1 | contig 37786 bp, 72 predicted proteins | sample Fa13VDMLBSN_FD_130103 | JGI IMG/M metagenome (GOLD analysis project Ga0181352, IMG submission 130103) | Freshwater viral communities from Lake Michigan, USA - Fa13.VD.MLB.S.N | ecosystem: Environmental > Aquatic > Freshwater > Lake | place: USA: Michigan | collected 2013-09-23 | reverse complement strand
GCGTTTCGGATTCAATAGTTGTGGTTGTTCCGACTACCGTTAAATTTCCGCCGATGGAAAAATCACCAGAAACTCCAGTAATGTCTAGTGTGGCAGGGACAACATCTGCGTTGATAAGCCCTAAATTGTCCAGCTTAACAATGTAATTTTCAAACCCAGGCCCACCGGATGTAGTTACGCCATCTGCGTCTAAACGTGATAAAATTTTTGAATCCATATAATCTTCTTTAGTAAAATATTTTAATAAATGGCGTTTGAACCATCTGATAATTTTAACACAGACATTTTTAAAGGTCAACGTCATCCACTGGATCTTCGATTTCATCTTCAATTTCAATAAATTTAGATTTCACACTGTCGTCATAAACTTTATCGCAGAAGATAATTTCAGAAGTTCCAACTTCACCGGAATAAATTCCTTTAATCTTGGTTGCATTTGAATGCTTTATACAAGTCAACTTTTTTGGATGTACGCCGCTTTCAATTAAAAATTCCACACGCTCAGGAGCAATCACTTCATTGCATTCCCAGCATCGATGTTCCTCATTCATTATTGTTGTCCTTGTTGTTTCGCTTGATTCAGCCCTTGTGACTTACCTTGTTGGTCTAGTTGTTGCAATTGGCCTTTAACTGCTGACCACATTGTTTCATTTTGACCTTTGATCTTTTGAAGCTCTTGACGGCGTTGTGTTCCGTCCATTGGGAACAACTGCTGGGCGATTTGTTGCGCCTGAGACATAATATCTTGAGGCGTTGAACCTTGTCCTGATCCGATGTTTTCTCCAGGGCTTGAAGCAGGAATACCGCTCGCTGCACCACCCATCATTGTAGCACCCGGTTGTCCACCTTGTTGATTGAACACAGAAGCCTTTTGTGAAGCTTTTATTTGTTGCTTCTCAGCTTCCTCTTCTTGAAGTTCCTGTGCGTCCAGATCTTCTTGCAGCTTCTTACGTAGCTGATCTTTGTAATCAAGATTGTAGATTTTAAGCAGTTCACTACGAGCAATCGAGTTGGATGACATAAGTTGTCCAATAATGCTCTTCTTTTCAATATCATCAGCAAGTGTTGTTGATAGTAGAGAAAACTTTGCTGGTGCTAATCCGCGTATCTTACCAATAACCTCACCCCAGTGTTGTACGAGCTTGTTATAGTTATCAACAATACAAGACCATGAATTCTCAAACAGTCTCAATGCCGGTCCAACGGCTTGCGTTTGCAAGGTCATTGTGTACAGCTCTTGTGGAATGTTTAATGCGTTTAGAATGTTGTGTTGAGCCAGTTGCATTAACTCAACAGGCGCTAGGTTCTTACCGTCACCACCAAGTTGTTGAAAGTTAATTGGGAAAGGAAACTTGTGATATGAACCTGGGTCACGTCGATGATCTGCAATCATTGTATCGACAGCTGCGTTCCATACACCTGAATTCATGTTACCCATAATAGGGCTTGATGGAGAAGTCCCCGTGTCCATTGCAATAACTCTGAATGGATTGATGTCCTCATAACAAATTGCTTCATTAAAGCGCTCTAACACCTTTAACATGAAGAAGTTATCAAACAAATAAATACAAAGTGGTACGGACTTACCATCAGTTTTTAGAGAAGATGGTGTTGGTAAGCGAAGATGTATAAAGTTTTTCTTATTAAACTTCACCATCTTATTTTCAAAGATTGTGTCGAATACTACTTTTGGTACAGTCTTTGCGTAGAACTTGTCACCTTTTGTTGTGACTTTGTTGCTGTAGATTGGAGGTATCTCCCAAAAGTATTCATAAGCTCCAGTGGTGTCCTCATAACGTACCTTGATCTCTAGTGCATCCCAAGCCTTAATATGGATCTTTGAAATATCCTTATTCGGCTTATCAATAACTTTGTGAGCACCCTTAAACTGACACCCCGGACAATGATATAGATATTTCCCCTTATCAAATTTGAAATTTTGAATACGGTCAATAAGACTAACTTTGCCACACTTCGGACAAATTAGAAATCGGTTGAACCCTTGATTGATAGAGATGAACGCATTGCCATAAGCTAACAAATTTAAGCCTGCTTCAGCTAACCGTTCTTTCCAATGTATCTGGTCGAATACGTCTTGGTACTCTTTCTTGGATTCTTCGTCATCACAATCAATGCTTAGTTGTGTGATGAAGTAATTTGAAATTCGTTGTAGGGCAGTACGGTAAAAACCAAATCGAACCAAAAACTGGTTCGACCATTTAAGCATGCCATCCATATTTTGTGGTAAGTACTGCAAAGGTACACCATAAAATGGATTAACATAATTTTCTTTACTATTCCCTAACCCCGAAAAGAAGGAATCTGATACGTCTCCAGGCATAATTAGTTTTGTTTAGTGGCCGGCGTAAGATTGTGTTTAACTCCGAGCTTAGATTGATTTGCCGCTTCGTCTAGACTATCCGCTGTTTTAACGATAAGCGTTTGAATTTTCTTTTGTGTTTCTGTTTCCTTTTCAGGATGAAATTCTCCGTTCTTTTCCATATTAATCAATCGTATGAAGTTTTGGTGCGTCCTTAATGTTCGCCAATGCACCTACTGTACCAATCACACCACCAGCTAGAACTTTACCGACAGGGATGACTTTATCATCGATTACCTTACGTAATGGTTTTCGTTCATCACGGTCAATTAGTTCTTTATCTATATCTTCTTTTGATAACTTTTCCATATTATTATTCATTACGTTTGAATAAAATCATAAGACTTTTAACACTATCTGTCCAGCTGAATAGAGTATCTGCATAATACACTGAATGCGTTTCGCCTGAAGGATCAACAAAGTTTAGAGTTTCTCCGGCGTTTGGTGTAAAAATCACAGAATCTTCATGCGGAAATACCAAACAAAATGCCATATCACATTCTAACACATCTTCGACAGCCATCTTAATCTTCCCCATTTGGTTATGTAGATACACATGTCTTTTTGTAGCTGGCTTATCTACAACGGTTGTGACCATACGTTCTGGGATTTCATTTACAACCGGAATAGGTATTGGTAGGGCTTCAGCTTGTTTATTTTTTACCTTTCTACCAGGTTTCTTTTTCTCGGTGGTTGCTATATTCGCTTGTGGTAACAGCGTAGCTCCAGCCATCGCTGCACTCATCGCAAACATTTTCTGCATCTTTTCTTTTTTTGCTGGATTCGTTGATTGCCCAGCCTCAATCAACTTACCATCTTCACGGTATTCACCTGTCACCGTATCACCGAACATACGCATATATTCATGATTAGTAGTTGATTCTAAATCGCTTGATTTCATCTTCTATATTATGTTACTCTTTATAAATGGCAAAAGTTCGTTTACTTCGAAAATCAAACACCTACGACAAAAATGTTAACTCTTATCGAATGATTTTAGAAGTTCTTTCGTCGGAAAATATCAAAAAAGAAGTATTTGTCAACCAAAGACTAAGGAACTATACAAAAAAGAACTTTGAAGACCTGTTTGTAGCCGTTGCAACTCCTGCTCAATTAGAAGATTTTGATGTTGGAAGCCCACAAGAAGGTTCGTCATATTTTCTATCATCAAAGATTGACGTTGTATCTAGAAACGCCGATTATTTAAATGACGTATTTGATTCTATTCTGAATGAGGTGCAAAAGTTAGTGGGTGATGTAGAAGCACTAAACGAACTCGAAGCAGATGGTATCTATACAGTTGAAGCAGATCAAATTGACGTAAATATGGCAATACAACATACACATTACAGACTACCACTATATGCACGTCCATGCGGCATCAACACACTATATGATGATAATGGTACAATGCGTCATACTGTTGGTTCTCCAGATACAGGTTTATATGGTTGGTTAAACGCAGATGGTACTACACCAGCTGGATTCAAGTTTCGTTATAATATTCCAACAGACACATCTTTGAATGTGTTATGGCCTATTGATAGTGATAAAATCGCTTATGCACATTTAGAGTCAAACGGTATTTCGCTAAGTACCTCCGAAGTTCGCATTAACGCAGACGGTATCTTTTGGAAGCATGACGAGCAAGGAAAAGCACCATGGCCAGAAGATTATGTAAACCCTGGTGATACTGGTGATCCAGAAAATCAAGTTATTCTGATCCTAGACTTTATTAACTAATATGGCTGAATCACTCATTCTATCCAAGATACCTGCAAAAGGTGCAAGCGAACAAGGTGGAGCATCTTTCGCAAAACATATCGTATTACTTGATGATGCTGGTAAACTAGATTCATCTTTATTCTACGGTGCGGGTAGTGATGTTGATGCATTTTATGTTCATAACCAAGGAACACCATCAGCGACTTGGGTAATAAATCACGCACTAAACAAATATCCTTCTGTTACAATTGTTGATAGCGCAAAAACACACGTTGAAGGCGATGTAACATATGATAATGTAAATCAATTAACTGTAACTTTTGTGTCGGCATTTTCAGGACAAGCATTCATCAACTAATATATGGCTAAAAAATTCTTAACACCAATTGACCTAAATCAATTGGAACTACAAAACGCAACCTTCCAAATTTTAGGAAGTGACCCAGGGTCTCCAGTTCAAGGGCAATTCTTTTATCACTCTGGAACTCAGAAGTTTAAATTTCGTAACGCAACCACATGGTCAATACCGGTATTATCTGGTGAAATTGTTAATGCCGATATCAATGCGTCAGCTGCGATCGCTCTTTCAAAGCTTGCTACTGATCCATTAGCCCGTGCTAACCATACTGGCACACAAACAGCGTCTACGATTTCCGACTTTGATACGCAGGTTCGTACGTCTCGGCTTGACCAGATGGCATCACCAACTGCGTCTGTTAGTTTAAACAACCAGAAGATTACAAACCTAGCATTACCTGCTGCTGGTTCAGATGCTGCAACTAAAGCTTATGTTGATGACATTGCTTCAGGTCTTGATGTTAAAAAGTCGGTAAGAGCAGCAACAACTGCTGATATTACACTATCAGGTACACAAACAATTGATGGTGTTTCGGTAATCGCAAACGACCGTGTTCTTGTAAAAGACCAAGCAACAGCTGCGAATAATGGTCTATATACCTGTCAAGCTGGTGCATGGCAGAGAACTACAGATGCCGATTCTGATGCTGAGGTAACAACAGGACTATTCGTTTTTGTTGAGGAAGGTACAACTAACGGAGATACTGGATGGGTACTAACAACAAATAATCCGATTACAGTAGGCTCAACAGGTTTAGCTTTCTCACAATTCTCTTCATCAGCAGCGGTTACAGCAGGTGATGCGTTGCAAAAAACTGGTAGTGAGCTTGATGTTCTGTTCAATAACACATCCATTGGTATCAACGGTTCTAACCAACTTGAGATCAAGACTACATGGACTGGACAAACAGCAATTACAACACTCGGTACTATCACAACTGGTACGTGGAATGCGACAACGCTTGGTGTTCTTTATGGTGGATCTGGTCAAACAACTTCTAAAGCTGCTCGTGAAACAGGCTTCGGTGCTGCTGGTTATTACTCATCAGCAACACACGGCGCAGGAACCACAATTTCAATTACACAGGCAACACACGGTCTTCGTTCAACACGAGGATTGCTAGTACAAGTGCAAGAAGAAAGCACAGGTGATGTTGTTGTGGCGGATGTCACTGTAACCTCCGGTGGTGATATTACTGTAACATTCGGTGCCTCACAAGGAGCTAACTCAAAGCGTGTAACTGTCATTGGTTAATATGAATTATTTCGACGAGGGGTTCATAAAGCAAGCTGGTATGCACGGTATTCCAGTAAAGTCTGCAAAGAACATATTGCAACATATCCGTCGTAAAATGTCGAAGACAGCTGCAGCACCGAAAATAGGTAACTCCGGTGCTCCTGCTGTTACTCAAAGTGTACCATCGCAAGGCTTACAAATGGTGCCTAAATTACCTACAAGTGGTGGAAGTAATACAACAACTATTAATTCTTCAACCATTCGTCCGAATTTAGCTCCAACAAAACCTCGTCAAAGCGGTTTAACTGTGCTACCACCTAAACCTCAGTTATTGGCACCACAACAACAAATGCTAACACCACCAGCACAACCACAGATAGGTGGATTTAAGCCGTTTTCATTATTGAGATGAATCCAATCATAGCGAATTTACTTCAAGCAAAACGACATTCAGATAAATGTGAATATCGTGAAAAGGGTGCGATCATTAAATCACTTCTTGAAAAGTACCCTAAACAATTCGAGATTGATTCGAGACAGAAAACGACAGTTGGGTTGACACATAAACCTACTGGATTTAGAATTCATTCAGTGAAAAGTGTATTACCTCTTAATTTCTTATCTATGCAAAAAGTAGCTAATCCATTAGCCAGGCTCGCTCCAAAAATTTTATCTGCGGTCAAGAATGTTGCTCGTCCTATTCGTGACGCTTGGAATCCTAATGCCGCAAGACCATTATTCGGAGCTGAAGGTGCCGCAGCTGCCCGTAAAGGTGTAACTTGGTTATCTGATGTTGTACCAAACAATGGGGGACCAATTGAATCTTTGGGTGTTAAATTTCTAGACAGTCATCCAAAGATTAAACAAATGCTTGGATTCGGTAATATTGAATTGGATCCATCAAAACTTAAAAATGCCAAAGGGTTCGTTGGTGATTTAATTGGTTCTGCTGAAGTTCGAAATATGAAACCAGCGCCAGGTCAATTTGTTGGAAAAACACAATTTGATCGATTATCAAGAACAAAGGGTGATAAATTCTTAGAAGCCTCACCTAATCAATTTGGTCCATGGATGCCACAAACTGAATTGCTAAAAAACTTACTTAATAAAGGTGGCGTCAAACGTAACATGGCTGATTGGCATAATCAGGTAAGAACCCAATTAGACGCAAGATTCGGTAAAGATCGTTGGATCTTAAAAAAGCGTGATGGTGCTAATTCAAAACATATTCCCGGTCAGCTATTCAAACCAAATCATGATTTGACGACTTTGCCAAAGAACCCAAATAAATGGGTAGCGCAAGAATTGCAGGATATAAATCAAGTTAGGTTATTGAGAAATCCAACAATAAAAGCGAATCAAGAGTTCCGAGTACACGCCGCACAAGGTCGTCGTGTTCCTTTTGCTACGGCCGAAAGAGGCGCTGGACGATTGAGAAGCTATATGAGCATGCTGTTCCCTGGTCGTAATGCAAGAGCGGCTGAAAAGTTAGTCGATGAAGCATTAGCATCAGGAAAGTATAAAGGGGACTTCGGCTTCGATATAGGAATACGTTCAAATGGTAAACCGTTCATCGTTGAAGCCAACCCAACTGAAATGGCAACTAGAAACTATAACGGTGGTGTGTCTGGCTACATGACTGATGTCCCAATTGTAGGAACATTAAATCAACAAGCAATGACTGCAGCTGTAAAAGGCACAGTACCACCTTGGGTATTAGCACGTAGAGCGCTTCATGCATCAATGGCTAGTGGTGCTGGCTATGGTGGATATCAAGGGTACCAAACATTAACTGGTCAGAATCAACCACAGATTCCAGTTAATTATCTACAAGCTGGTAACCCCCTCCGTACTTAATCCGTATCTGCGGTATAGTACGATATGAATAAAGGTCATAACCTTGGCTGCATCAAGCGGTCATTGTATGCGGACCTCGGATCGACAATTCTATTGCCGATTCGCAGGTTCGCCCAAACAACAGGATACTCATGCGTCGCCAGCGTGTTCCAAAGTGTCCTTCACTACATGGCGAATAAAAAAATCTCACACCAACACGCCATTGACGTTTTGGATTGTGAGCCAGACGGAGCGTTATTAACTGACATTCCAAAGGTGCTCAGAAAGAAATTTGGTGTACCTGCACGGTCCCGCCAAATCAAAATCAGCCAAATTCGTAACGCGATTGACAAAAAGTCACCAGTAATCGCTGCCGATGTAAAAACTTGGAAAGACGAGCATGCGGTGTTGGTGATAGGATACAACGATGACGGCTATTGGGTTTTGGACCCATTGGCAATCTTTCCTGTATTCTTCAACAACAAGGAGTTCAAGCGAGTTCATCGCGAATTCCTCCGAGTATATCAATAAAGAACTGGGGTCCATAAGACCCCTTTTCTTTAGCTACCCCCTAACTATTCTATGACCTTGATATGGTATAGAATAGTATGATTAACATCATAACCGAGAAGTCGATTCTCGAAATGCCAATCGACACTGCAACGGAAGGCCGCATTCAAGGTCTTCTCGGAGTTCATACATCTCCGTTCCATGCTGATGACGTTTTCGCCGTCGCAGCGTTGGCTATCATCTGGCCCAACTTCCAAGTGGTCCAAACGCGAAATCCTGTAGTCCTCGCACGGTGTGAAATCGTGGTTGATGTCGGTGGTGTGTATGACCCCGATATTCTTCGCTTTGATCATCACCAGAAAGGTGGAGCCGGCACCCGTAACAACCATGTTCCATATGCCTCCATAGGCTTGATCTGGAAGCACTTTGCCCTCAAGATCATCAGCACTATTGTCCCTGCGAACAAATTACTTGATGTGAAACGTGTGGCTGCTGCTGTTGATCGTTCATTGATTCAGTCGTTGGACGCGATTGATAACGGATACAATGGACCTGGGGAAAACGTATACACGGTCAGCCGTGCAATCTCGTCATACAACCCGGCCTGGAACGATGATCAACCTCCTCAAGTGTGGGAGGTACAGTTCGCCGAGGCCGTCCAAATGGCAAGAACTATCCTGTGGAATGAGATTCGTCGTCAGGCTGCAGATGTAGCGGCCATCACCACAATCGAGGAAGCCCTTGAGAACCGCGCCCATGATCATCTGTTGATCCTTGACAGGTTTATGCCGTGGCAGAATACGGTGCTGTCTTCGGAGAATGCAGATGACGTGGAGTTTGTCATCTTCCCTGACAAGGGCGGCGATTACCGGCTCGTCACTGTGCCCATCTCCAAGGATGACATGTTCACTCCAAGGAAACCACTTCCGGCGTCATGGGCAGGGTTGGAAGGCGCTGCATTGGAACAAGCCTGTGGCGTTGAGGGTGCGACATTCTGCCATAACGGCAGGTTCGTGGCCGGTGCCAAAAACTACATCGGCGTCCTCCAGATGTCGTTGAAGGCACATGAAGAAGGGTTGGTGCCGTCGTGACCCGATACAAACTCGTATCTGAATCCAAAGGAGTGTATCTTGGATTTGCTGGTAAGCATCTTTGGGGGCCAGACGACGGCACTCAAACCGTTTGTGACTATTTATCAGAGAGCGGAGCGAAAGCAATGCTCGCGATTATGCCGCAAATGGATTCAACTTGTCCGGATGACATCACCGTCGTGCCATTCATACATAACCCATAAAAGAACTGGGTACCTTCACGGGTACCCTTTTCTTTAGCTTTCAGGGTATAATACTATGCTAGAGAAACACACAAACAAATAACAACTATGAGAACAATACTATGGATGCTCGCGGCTTCATTCATCGGAGTCGCATCAGGCATCATCGTCACAAACATCAACAAGAAACCAGTCATGACGGCAGAGCAGTTCCAAGCCAAATGGGAAGCTGCAATGCTGGAGAGTTATAAAACACAAGTCGCAGAACGTCATCGGCGAATTGCAGCCGGTGAAACGAGTGACTTGTTCAGCCTGCAAATGTCAATCTGGCTGAGCGCCCCACCCGACAGGAAAGAAGCTGAAAAAATCTTTCTCGATGGGTATCAAGAAATGTGGATTGACGCCCTCGTAAAAGAAGCCTTCCGTCAAGACCAACTTCATCTCCCTGAAAAATGAAAAAGAGGAGAAAAGGCGGATGGGGTATTTGGCATGTGGCAGAAAAATGCTTCCTTGGTAATGCCAAAGGTCCAAACAACTACACATTACAAGATGCACGAGCGGCAGCTACAATTGGAACAGAGATGTTCAAAACTGCCATTCGGGTCAAAGTGCTTCCACCATCACTAGTCGACACTGGTGAGATCGAAGCAGAAATCACAGGCGAAGAAGCCATCAAAAGAATCGAGGCAAGAGCATGAAATTCACAGCAAAACAACTGGTGAAGATCATCGACGAGCCACAAGATGAGAGTAGCATGAAATTCACAATCGAACAATTGGCAAAGTTTATCCACGATCAACCCGATGAGCGTGAGGTAAACATGTGCCAGGTAAAGTCAACCGATAACCCAGGTTGTCTCTTGAAGCAATTCGGAGAATCACTTGGGTTCAGTAACTTCGGTTGTTCATTCAATCGCTTGTATGTGGATGACGTTATCCCAACTAAGTTCATCCTCGAACCTCCAGTAGGTAGTGGTTTTTATGTCGCACAATTCATCAGTAAGATGGTCGACTTGAGAATCACAACATTCGGACAAGCAAAAGAACATCTCAGTCTAATAGTATGAAGTATGAAGACGCAATGGAGATCACCACTCAAGAGGAAGCTGACAAGTTCTTCAAAGAGCTGGTAAAAGAGGTAATGAGTGAGAATCCTGGAGTGTCTGAGGAAGAAGTAATTCAAATTCAAAAGTCAAATCTAGGGTACTTCGCTGGGTACTACAGCAATGAAACTCGTGAAAGAGTGGAGCGGCTGTTCAAATGTGCTCATCCGTACTTTGGTGCGATAGCGGAAAAGGGACCGCCAACTCCCGAAGAAGCATTTGAGATGGGGATAAAAATCGGTGCATCGTTAAAAAAATCAGGACCCCCATCCTGATTTTTTTAGCTTATAGTGCGGTATAATACTAAGATGAGAAATCATCACTTCACACAACACAACAACAAATATGCTAGAAACACTCACACATCAAAATACACTCGTAGCGCGGACACAATTCCGCAACACAATCGTACCTGCTGACCGCGTCCCTGAATTGGGCGAAATCGTTCAACTCATATCGCCAATCGGCTATGGCCTCGCCCGCTACCGCGCCGATCAACGTGACATCATTCCGGCTGGTTATGAGGATGATTACCGCAATATCAAAGCACTTCCTCCTGTAATCGTGCTTTTCGCTCCTCGCGTTGAATTCATCAAAAACGTGGACTGCCTTGGAAATCCCATCACGACAAGCATCATCGGTCGTATCCTTCATGCACCAGTGCCGTCTTCGGGCGACCCACGCTGGAAGAAGCTGTCGTTTTCGAGACTTACACTTGGGTTTTACCATATCCCAGGTCAGTACATCGACAGGGCTGATCTGATGATGTTCACCCAAAAAGATCCCAGTCGTGATTGGAACGGCGGAACAAACGTGCACGCAATCGAAGATATTCGTGCATTATAAAGTCAAAGGGGCCCCCACCCTTTTCTTTAGCTTAGAGTTGGTATAACAAAATGAGTAGCTGCCAGGCTACTTATTAACAACAAACACACAATACAATGCTAAGCTCAAACGAACTACACGCGGTACTCAAATCGATCGTCGAAGATGTAATCCCAGCCGTCCTTAAACAGATGGTTGTGGAAGTCTTTGAACAAGGTCAGAAATATGATGAACTGCGGCACACAAACAGCAACCAAGACGAAAAACACAAAAAGGATGCGGACCGCCGTGACCGCTATATGAAGATGCGATTGGAAGCTCTGCAGATCGACAAAGCACATTTTGAGAAGAAGTATCCCGGCCGCTTTGCAACGGTCGACACTCACATCAACATCTGCTGCGAGATCGAGAAGCTGGAAAAGGGCATCTGCCTCGAAGTCCCTTACTCATTCGTCTAACGCATGAGAACAATCAATGTTATCGGTTTGGCGGTCAGGCAAATCACCTTCTTACGCGCGTCTGTGGGAGAAGGTAAAGGGCGAAAGAAAAATAGTCCAAAACGCGCAGCTAGTCTTAAACATATGAGCTGCGAACAAGGAAAGGAAGACCATCATGCTGTTGATTATCAGCATAAGCTCATCGACTACAAGAATAACAATCAGGTGATAAAATCCAAAATGATGACCTTCCAGGAAGCACATGACAAAAACCAGCTTCTAAAAGGGTCAGGATTTGCCTGGGCAAGATGCTCTTAAGTGAGTCAAGAACTGGGGTCCATAAGACCCCTTTTCTTTAGCTATTGGGGTATAATAGTTTAAGCAGACGCCAAGCTGCTTATTAACAACACACAACAAATGGAAGACACACAACAAAACGAACAACAAGAAGAAACCATCCAAAGAGAGTTCAGCAACCCATGGCCAATGCATGAGAGCAATCGCATATCATTCCGAGAAAATCGAGGTGTATGCTCTTTCTTCGCTGCACCAGTCATCAACCTCGATGTTTATGATCGGGTGAGTGATTGAAATCGAAAGAAAATGGCCTCAACCGGGGTCCATTTTCTTTAGCTATTAATGGTATAACAAAATGAGTAGCTGCCAGGCTGCTTATTAACAACACACACAATACCATGCTAGAACTCACTAAAGAAAAACAACAAATCATTGATGAACTGCATAAGCTAGTCACTAATGCAGCCAGTAACATACAAACTGCAGCAACCAAACTGTGCGGTTGGCTTGACAACAAAGACATCACAATCACCGAACTGCTCGCGTCCAAAGTATTCACAAGGTCTTTGCTGACTGGTTTGGAAAAGGTCGGTCGTGGTCAATTGCGTTCTGACCTGATGTTGGCCGACAGTATTGGACATCGTGCGCTCAAGAAAGCACCATTGTCCGTGCAAAACACGTACATGGAAAACCCGATCGAGGTTGTCATCATTCGCGATGATCAATTTGATAAGTTGGAGATCGCAGTTGAAGACTTATCCAAACCTCAGGTCAAGCAGGTGTTCAGCAATGAAGGATCCGTACGTGACGAGGGCGCTCAACGTGCATATCTGGAAGGATTGACCACCTTTCGTCCGCCGGTGCCGAAAGCTCAATTGATTCCGTGGCGTGCACACAAAGGACGGATTATTGTGGATGCCGTCGGGCCGTTCTCGTTTGAAACTAGAGACATACTCGCGATGTTGACTGCACTGCAACGCGAATAAAAAAAGGACTCCCCCAGGTCCCTTTTTTAGCTCATAGGTGGTATAGAATAGTATGAATACCAAACCAAAACAAACGTTCTCCCCAGAAGCTATTGAAAAAATGAGGTTAGCAAAATTGGGAAAGAAGCTTAGTCCTGAGACTCGTAAGAAAATGAGTTTAGCAGGCTTAGGAAGGCAATTTAGTCCTGAGACTCGTGAAAAAATTCGCAAGTCAAAATTGGGAAAGAAGCATAGCACTGAGACTCGTGAAAAAATAAGAAAAACAAAAACCGGCACAAAGCTTAGTCCTGAGACTCGTAAGAAAATGAGTTTAGCAAAATTGGGAAAGAAGCAGCGTCCTGGGATTCGTAAGAAAATAAGGTTAGGAATAGCACATACTCCTGAAGCTATTGAAAAAATGAGGTTAGCACACTTAGGAAAAAATCATAGCCTTGAGACTCGTGAAAAAATATCTCTAGCAAACCAATACGATCCAGTGTGTGATAAAGGGAAGTATACGGTTAAGTGTTGCATAGACCCCAATGGTATAGTACGGGAATTTGAGAGTCTGCGGTACTTCATCAAAACTCATCCTGAGTTATTTGACCCTAAAGACCTCGAATTACGTTGCGCACCTGGAAAAAGGCGTATGTCGACTGCCCTCGACGGGTTGAGCCAACTAATTTATGGCAGGATGCCATCCTGGAAAGGTTGGAGTGCCATTAAGGAGGGAAAGCCAAAACCTCCACCTGTGTCGATCAGAATGCTTCAAACGCTTAATCAGCTCCAAAAGCTGTAATCAAGAACTGGGATCTAAAAAATCCCTTTTCTTTAGCTAGGAGATTGAGTATGCTAAGGACCATGCGAAAGTTTATATCTCCTACCGGTGAAGTGGTAAAGACAAAGACAATCAAAGAATTTTCAGATAAATACGGTCTAGAACCTGTCGGCGCTAGAATGTTGGCCTGTGGCATGCTTAAGTCATTTCATGGATGGATGAGCTTCCACCCCAAAGCTAAAAAAAAGAGAAAACGCATCATGACCAAGCTCATCAATGTCCAAACTTACGCAGAAGAGACATTGGGTAACACGGTGAGAGCATTCGCTGATAAACACAATCTTTGCAGCTATGAAGTATGTAACTTATTGACTGGCAAACGATTCATCTATAAGAATTGGGTTCTAAGAAAAACGTATGATAATGTAAATAAGTCATTTTCTGATGCAAATTTTTAAAAAGTGGGTTGACAAGAAGCGAATCAGTGGTAACGTGTCTCATGCAAAAAGATTACACGGTCACAGAGGAAATCAAGAATAAGATTTTAGAAAAACACAAATTCGGATGCCCTCCAGCTGATATTAATAAACTGATAGTAGAATTAACTGGCTGGGGAAAGACGAAGGCCAGAGAGACAATCAAGAAAGTTTTGGAAGGGGAACCAGTACTTACAACGACAGCGAAGCCTACCGACCCAGTTGTTTGGTTTAAAGATGAAAAGCAATGGGAAGCAGCTTTAGAGTTCAAGGAAGCATATGTATACAATAAAGAATCAGATCAATATGTATTCCCTAGTAAGAAAGTAAGAAGCGGTAATGTAGTTCTTCCAGGCTCAACAGTTCGAAGCTTACAGAGAGAATATGTTGCTGGTAACACAATAAACGAATTAGCTAGACGCTTTTCGATTCCAAGATATATTTTAACAGAGGTAGCATCAAAGCTAGGACTGACACATGATGCACTTCCATTCACAAACGAAGAGATCAAAGACAAGTCAGTTCAAGATCTAGTAGCCTCCGATCTAGAAGCGAAGAAGTTTGAGTTGTATCAGAAGCTTGAGAAGGAACAATGGAGAAACACACAAGCTGATGCATTAAAGTGGATAGAGTTTAAGTATGGAAGCTATGATCCTTTCACTCAATTCCTTGGAAGCTGGAGACCGCCTGAATATAAGAAGGTAGAGTGTATATCTAAAGCTTCAAAGGCTGATCGAGTGTTTGTAGCTGGAGCTTTTGATTGGCACTTTGGAGCTAGAGAGGAAGCAAGGTATATGTGGAAAGGGAAAGAGTGGAACCTTGAAGTCGCCAGCGAAGCAATCAACAAATATACTAATAAGATTGCAAAGCATATAGCTAAAGACGCAGTGGGATTCAATAAGTGTGTATTCCTAATGGGTGGCGATCTATACAATTCACTCACAGGCTATACATCTAATGGTACTCAGCTTAATAACGAATACTCCAAAGATACACAGTTTGAAGCTATAATGAATGCCTTGACCTTCTTCATTAAGCGTATGCTCGAATTGTTTCCACAAGTAGAGTGTCATTTCGTACGTGGGAATCATGGAGGAACAACTGATATACCTTTGGCTTGGGCTGTAAAGAATTACTTTAGAGCTGAAAGCAGATTAACATTTGAAATTGCATCTTGTCGTACTAAAGCTATTCGCGTTAAGGATGTGTTGATGCTTCTAGATCATGGCGCATCAGATCAAGCCAAGAGTTTAGTCCCTCGTACGGGTAAAGCGAAAGAGGCATACATTCAAAGCTTATTTTTAGCTCAGCCAGAGTTACTAGTTGGAGTGAAGCAGAGATTGTTCATTCAAGGAGATCTTCATCACTTTGAACAGCATGAATATAACGACTTTGAATTCTTTATGTTCGGTGCATTACCTTGTGGCTCTCAGTACGCAGACACTAAGAACTTCCATAACAGACCAAGACAGAATTGCCTAATCATTGATGAAGAAGGCGTTGAACAGGTATTGCATATCTATATTTAAAATGGTTATCGAATTTCCAAAAAAATATTTTAAACCAGTGTTGAAACTGGGTGATGGAACTAAATACGGAAGAGTGTGGTACATTGACGGAGAGATGATTTACATAAAAAGATGAAAGACTATAAAATTATTTGCACAATTCATTTGTTAGACGGGACACAACTCCAAATTCCTAGGTCGGCAAGATATAAGGTTGACGATTGGTTTGATACAGAGGAAATCCGTAAAGCGGGTTATTTCGGCCAAGCAATTATCAATGGAGAACTAAAAATTGTTAATCTTTCGAAACATTCAGTATTGTATATATCAATTTAATAATTATGAATCAATTAAACTTAGAAAATAACGAGTATGATAAAAGCAAATCACAAATTAAATGCCCAAAGTGTGATTTTGAATACGTACACCCAGTATTCAGCGACGTAAAAGTAGTAGACGGAAAGGATGACAACCAAGCATCACCATATGTAAGAGGTAGTGTTATAACAGTGCCTATGTTTTGTGAACACGGTCATGCATTTGAGATGAAGATTGGATTCCATAAGGGAGGAACATTTCTTTGGACAGAAGAGCTTGCTGATATTTGGACAGAAGAAACACCATCGGAAGATGTATTTGCTGACTATCCCAAATTTAGTCGATGAAATCCTTCTACACTACTGACATATTTGATTGTAAGCCCAGAGGTGTAGTATATTGCATCGACTATAAAGAGGTTGAGAAACAGGGTCACTTTAAAAAGAAAGAGATTATAAAAATCAATACTATCCCTTTCATCGTGAGTGACATTGAAATACCTCGTCCTGGATTCTTAGACAGTGGTCCAAGATATGTCGCAGTGATGACTCAACCAGATGTGTTGGTTAAGCATGATGACGTAACTTATAACTTACAATGGCCTTCGTGCCTTGAAGATTTTGGGAGCTTGGTACGACTCACAGATGACAAAATAGTACCGATAGACAATATACAACCTTTATGAGCTGGTTAGCATTCTTTTCAATCATATTTGCCTTAGTGGTGATCGATAACATTTGCATAGCTTGGATAAACAAGAAGAAATAAACATGGACATAGATTCAATATCAAAACAGATAGCTGGTGCGTTGAAATACGAAGCCGGTAAGTACACCATCAGCGTCAATACACTTCAGTTGGTGAAGAATACCATACAAGATTATTTAAAATTTGTTGACCCGGAGCATGATTGGATGGTAGAAGTATCAGCTGACGATGGTGCAAATGTGAATGTGACTTGTACTCCACCACCAGACGATGGTGCAAATGTGAATGTGACTTGTACTCCACCACCAGAGGTTATTGCGCGGTTAAAAATTTGAGTGCCTGGTGATTAGGGCGTATGAGTGTAGTTCCTCATACGCCCTTTTTTCTTTTACCCCTATAGTGTTCTATTACGAATGTGTGGTATAGAACTAAGTATGAGATACACAACACTTAAGGCTAAAATCATCAAATTGAATCTAAAGGTCAGCAACATGGTTCGGTATATTATCGAGCAAGGTGATATGATTGAGAACAGCAGCAGTATATCGTCTGCTTTGTTCATAAACAAGAATGACTCGATTATGTTGATCGTCGAAGAACTGCTTGAGTTTGAAGATGTTGAGATTGGCTACAACGGCGAGCGTAAACTGGTGGAGTTTATGGACATCGTGGCGGACAAGTCATGGCGCACAGCTGACATCATTGCGTTGACAAACAGGTAGAATCAAGAGAGCCCCCACTCTTTTTTAGCTATGAACTGGTATAGTACTATGTATGAAACTAACACACGACGCCGTTATGGCGATTTACAACGAATGCAGAACCGATGAAACGGAAGAAGAACCGATTAACGTAAATGCAATTGTGCATGAGTTCGTCTTCAATAAGGATAAGATTGAAGAGAACAAACCCAAGATTGCAGAATTGCTTGACGAGCTTCCGATTCAGTTCAAAACAGCAGACGAAGGTGGCGGTGGTGGATGGACGTTCTTAAACGCTTGTGTGGATAAGAACGACATCCATTGGGGCGAACATCCGATCATGGAAGTACTGGTGGCATTGGGGATAGCAGCTGGAATGGTTGAGTTCCTTATGCCGCGTGAGATGTGGAAGATGTTTCCTGGTGCAATGCCTTACTTCGTCGTCAAAACTCCAACGAAAGTAGGTGCGTAATGGCTGAATCACTCGGGGAACACAAACACACAGCTCGTGGATTTGCTTTGGTGGAGTTCTTGGATGCTTATGGCGTGAAGTGTAGCATCCAAGCAAGCAGTCTCGCAAAATACGAACAACCGGGAACGTCGGCCATATGGCTTGGCGTAAATGACGCGAATCCACAAATCATGAAAAGTGCCGCGTTGAAGCTTGGGATGCCACTGCCGCCTGGTGAAGTCAACGGATGGATGCCTTATCCAATCCCAAAAGAAGTATCGCTGGCAACTCGAATGCACTTGGAACGTGAGCAGGTTCAAGCACTGATAAATCATCTGCAAGCCTGGTTGGCTAGTGATACCGGCCAGCTTGAGGTATAAACAAGAAGAGGGTACCCCCGCCCTTTTCTTTAGCTATTAGGGTATAGTATTACGAGTAGCGACCAGGCTGCTTATTAACAACACAACCAATCAATGACAACAATTCTATTCAACCTATTCATCATGGCCTATATCGTTTATGTGATCATGCACATGCGATATATAAAGAAGTCGAGAAAACTACATGAGGACAGAGGAAAACTGCTCTCCTCATTACAAACAGCATCGAAAGAGTCCCTTGTCGCTCTGCAGAAGGTTTTTGCAGGGCACATATATGGAAGTGCCGAATTAGTAGAACTCGGTGTAGATGAGTTTGAAGCGGCTGACATGGTGTTCAAAGCACTACAAGCTGAATTCGAAAACATCAAATGATATCGCTTACTACTGATAGCTCAGGCGATGGTTCTCTTTTGGGACGCAACATAAATGAACCAGCAATACATGTTAAGCATGCAGAGTTGACTCGTATATCACCAAACTCTAGATACAGAAGCGAATGCCCTGTATGTAAGCTTGGTGTATTACCGGTGCAACGTGATCAGAAGACATTTGAAATACTGTCAACTGATTATTGCTTGCTGTGTGCACAAAAGTTCATTTATGATGACTTACCGTAAAATCAAGAAGAAGGGGTAGCGATATCCTTTCTTTTTAACTGTGAGCTTGATTGATACTACTATTTATTATATATTCATCAAATGGACATCCATGGACCAAAAGATTATGTAGGACAAGCGGCACCTTCGGCTCCAGCAGCTGACAAGGTTCGTATTTATGTTGACACGGCGGACGGAATACTTAAAGGTATTAAACCTGATGGATCAATTACTGCACTAGAGGCAGCAACATCTGAATTACAAACCGTGTTAATGCACCAAATTTTTAACTAATGACACTTTCAAAATTAAAACTGAGCGGCTCCACAGATGGGCAGCAAATCAAGGTAGTCGCAACAGCTACCGCAGGAACATTACTTCATACAGCCGTAACAGGAACTTCAAGCTTAGATGAGATATGGTTATGGGCTGTCAACAATCATTCAGCAGATGTTACACTTACTATTGAATATGGTGGAGTGGCCGCTGATGATCAAATTAAGGTAGTAGTTCCATTTCAAGCTGGGTTTAAACAAATACTCCCAGGTGTACTACTTCAAAACGCAAAAGTCGTTCGCGCATTCGCATCCGTGGCGAGCGTCGTAAACATTCAAGGATTCGTTAATCGTATAGCTTAATTATGTTACTACTTACTTCTACTTCAGATCTTATTAAAGTTGTCACGGCATCTTCAGCTGACATTGAAGTTCATGCTTCGTGGGTTGATAAGAACGGGACCACTATTACACCAGGTCGAACAAACACTGCATCAATCACAACAAATACTACGACTACTGTGGTTGGGTCACCAGCAGCAAGCACACAACGTAATGTAAAGTTCATGTCAATTTATAATAACCATGCTTCGGTATCTTGTGTTATTACGATTCAACATGATGACGGCACTAATGTAGAAGTACTGAACAAATTTACATTGCTACCAAATGAGTTTGTTACCTTTGATGAGATCGCTGGATGGCGTTCACACACTTCTGGAGGAATATTAAAGAGTTCATCATATGTTGGTCCTGTTGATGTACAATCGTTTTCGGCTACAGGTGCAGGAACATGGACTAAACCTACATCTTTTATTCCTAAACAAGTTACAGTGATTGCTTTCGGCGGGGGCGGCGGAGGCGGAGCTGGTGCGTCATTGGCTACTGCGACTGTTGCTAAAGGTGGGGCAGGTGGTGGAGGTGGAGCTTGTTGTATACGTGTATTCCAAGCTGATGATTTAGGTGCTACAGAAAATTTAAACGTAGGTGCTAGTGGAGCAGCCGGTACCCCTGGTGCAGCTGGTGCTCTTGGTGGTGACGGCGGCGTTGGTGGTGCATCAACGTTTGGAACTACTGTACGTATGACTGCTGGTGGAGGTGGAGGTGGTCGTGGTGGAGCTATTTCTGGTGCTGCTGGCGGTGGTGGAGGTGGTGGTGGAACTGGAGGAAATGGGAGCACTGGGACGACTTCTGTAGGTAACGGTGGAAATCCATTATCGGCTGCAGCGACAACCGTTACTGGTGTTTGTGGCGGACAAGGGTCAGCAGGAACTGTTACAGTAATCACTACACATTGCGCTGAATGGGGTGGTGGTGGTGGAGGTGGGTCAACCAATACTCCAACTCACTGTGTTGGAGGAAGTTCATTATTTGGTGGAGGCGGTGGTGGACATGGTGGATCGCACAATGCTACACCTGCGATTGTTGCTGGTTCTGCTGGTGGGAACTCCGGTACATATGTTGGTGGAAGCGGTGGAGCTGTTGGAACTGATGGTGCTTCGCCTACTGCTGGAAGCGCTGGTGCTAACGGTGATTCTGGACGTGGTGGTAAAGGTGGAGGCGGTGGAGGAACTACCGTGACTGCTTCGACCGCTGGTGGTGCTGGCGGTGCAGGTGGAACTCATGGTGGAGGTGGTGGTGGAGGAGGTTGCGGAATGAACCCAGGATTAGGTGGAGCTGGTGGTCTTGGTGGTCGTGGTCATATCTACGTATTCACAGTTTAATAAATGGACTCAGACGGTTTATCATTTTTTGATGTTATAGTTTCCGAACTTGGTGTTTTTGACCATACGCTATATGTAAATGGTTGGTTTTCTCGTGAACTCGATGATTACACAGTCGTTGGAGGTAGTGGTGGTGGAACACTTATCGGTTCAGGGATGATTAACCGACAACGTATTATTGGATCACCTATGATTCACTCTCAATGGTAAGATCATTACAACAAGTTAGAGTTATATTTGTAACCTCGGTTTTTGCTACTGGTGCTCTCGACTATGCAGATGCCGACCCTACTGGAACACTTTATGTTAATGGTGTTGCGAATGGTGCGACTGTTACGATGACTGGCCTTGATTTAGGTTTGTACCGAGCTTCCTTCAATCTACCAGCGCTTTCAATAGGCGATTTATGCTCTCTGGCTATCGAGGCAACAGTTGGAGGAGTTACAGCGAAGAACATTGTATGGTATGACTTTGTTGAAGATATCAATTTCTCTACAAAGCGTAACATTACTGGTTGTACTGCTTTGTTCACGATTACTGACTTTGCAACTGGAGCTGCTGTTGATGCAGATAGCTTACCAACTGGACATCTTTATGTAAACGCGGCGCAAGATTCATCTGCCACAATTACAAACATATCCACTGGACTTTACAAGGCAGCTGTCACATTTCCAACCGTACTGACGAATGCTACTGATATATTTTCAATACTAATTACTGCAACTGTTGGAGGTGTTGATACTAGAAGTACAATTTGGGGGAATAACATTTTTTTAAATACGGCAGAACGTATCAACTTGAGAGATGAGCTTCGTCATCGATAAAACGAGTTGACGAACTTCAGTTGTTGAGTATATTAGCGGCGTAATGTACATATTTACTCATTCGAGATTACCAAAGATCGCTCAAGGCCCGTATTTTCATACTTGGATTGACGCGATAGGAAACAAGAAGGTTTATACCAGGGCAGATATTGAAGAGTTTGCAAAGTGTTTGTCGAAGAGCATAGCTAAGCGTGTTTTACATATGCGTCCTGGCTCAAGTGTCAAAGTTAACAGATTATCTAGCAACAATGACCTCGTACTGACAAGACTGCATGATGATGAAATTGCTGAGTTGAATGTCTTGTCTAACCTCAAAACGCAAATCAAAGAAACCAAACAAGAGATCGAAAGGCTTACTCCGGATCTGCACACAACTTTAAAAGAACTTGAATCCCGTTGTAGGGCAGCAGAGAAAGCAAGCGATTGGAAGATATGAATGCTGTAATATCAGAAACTCACCGAATGGGTTATGAGTGGATTGACCACAATGTCGAGAAATCAAAAAGAGGTAATTGGCATATCGTCAGAGATCCTCGTGATATAAGAGGTATAGCGTTCAGAACAGACGAGTTCATCGTTATTCTCGGTAACAAAATGTTGAAACAATTCAGTTCAGTGCTTGCACCTTGTAGTGGTAGAGTTCACATTCATCTTATTGAAGATGATAACCAACCAGCCCGAGAGATCCAATTTTTAGTTACGTCATGAAATACTATGTAAATTCGATGCATGAGCTGATCTCTGGTGAAGAGAAAGACTTAATTAGCTTTCATCAAGAAGCAGTAATAGCGGATTCCCCATCAGAAGCGATTGATAAACGAATACAATACGAAGAAGAGTCAATTAGAGCACGAGTTGCCAGACTCAATAAACTTAAAGAGAATCGATACTCACTTAGACAATATAGAATAAATGAACGAGGAGAATTCAGCAGTACAATTGTGTTATGACTGTAAGCACTTTGAAGTACAGTTATGTGTAATTAACAACGGTGGTGACGAGCCAGTTTTTATTGAACGAGGCTATTGCATACACCCAGAGCTAAAAATAAAACCACTCCCAGAAGGATTTTGCACACCTGAATGGTGCCCAATAAAAGATGGAAACTCTAATTAAAGAATTCGTGGAAAAATACTATCCAAACACTCCATATACTTATAAAATCGAAGATGATAGTAATGTATTAGTGTATTTGGAACTCCCTATCAATAAGATTGAAATCTCGTTTACAGTTTGATGGTGATACAGTTAGAAAGACTTTTGGATTAAAACAAGAAAAGTTTCTTGAGAATGAGGTTGCGGCTCTCAAGCATCTAGAAAAGATGGGTTGTGATTATGTACCTCGCCTTATCGCAGTTGAGGGACGAACAGTAGTAATGACCAAGGTACCAGGCGAGCAAACGCATATTGGTGAACAACGACTTAAGTCTTTATTTGCTGGGTTATTGCAATACGGTGTAAAACACGACGATGAATGGGTTGGTAACGTATTGTTCGATAAAGAGAATTCAAAGTTCTATATCGTTGATTTTGAGTATTCTACGATAGACGCCCCTCCCCTCCTGTAGACTAGGTATAGTTATGGTATACTACAGTATGAGTAAAACCATAACAAGAGGTCGTAAGACCCAAACTAAAACGAAACGTAAACCGACGGCCGATCCTACGGGCGCCATTTACAACAAGAAAATCGTCAGCCGGAAAAAACGACCGGCGACACCACCAGTCATCTCCAAACCCAGCCTGATGAAGCTGAAGTTGCGAGCCGCCCGTCATAAGATTGGCCAAGCAGCTCGCGCCGTTCTTCATGTTGGGTTGTATCCAATTGAAGCCCTGCTGGGGATTTTGGCTAGGATGACCGCGCCGAAGTTCACACTCGGCCGTGGGGTTCATCCACGTAAGGTTGGTACACGGTAAAAAGAAAAGGGTGCCAGCGATGGTGCCCTTTTTCTTAGCTATCAGGAAAAGATGTTGATCAAAAGTCTTATTCTGCTACAATTGTTGATATGCCTCCAATCAACAACAACAACGCAATCACCAGTTACGCAAAAGTTGCTTCATCGGCAACTGTCGTTGATCTGGTTGCCGAAAACGGAAATCGAGTTGGCTTAATGATCTATAATGCATCTACTGCGAATTTATTTATTCGTATAGACGCCGATGCTTCATTAACCGACTATGCCATCAAAATTACTTCAAACGGTTACTATGAAATGCCGCTGGGTTATTTCACTGATAAGGTAACCGGAATATGGGATGCAGCGAATGGGTTTGCGTACGTCACTGAAATTCGAGATAACTAAATTTTATGCCACTATTTGTAACTAACGCAACAAAACCAACAACAAGAGTAGTCTCTGGCACCACTGATACACTTCTTGCAGCTGATGACGGAAATGTTGTCACATATAATAACGCAGGGGCTATCACTGTTACTGTTCCATCAGGTCTTGGAGCCAATTACTCAGTGACTTGTATTCAACTTGGAGCAGGGCAAGTTACATTTACAGCTTCTGGTACAACATTGAATAGCTATGGCGGATTGTTAAAGATCAGTGGTCAACATGGATCTGCTACACTTTTCGCTTATGTTGCCAATACGTTTAACGTTGCTGGTACACTAACTGCTTAATAATGTCATATACATCACGTAATATCGGTCAGCTTGCTGCGAGAACTGGTACTGCCGGTGCTCCAAGCTACTGGCAATCAACCACATTAGCAAATACTCTTGCTACCGGTACTTATAACGGTATCAGTGGATTGGCGCTTCCTACCGTAACAGCGAACTATGGTCATCTGTGGATGATTAATGATAACGTCAGCAACTCAGTAATCATAGCTGTTAATGCGGCTACTGGTGCTACTGCTGGTGAATGGACGTTATCGCTGACTGCACCGACTGTTCGTGTTGACTGGGAAGATTTAGCTACATGCAGAGTAGGTACAAATAATTATGTTTATGTGCCAGATATGGGGAATAACCCAAATACGGCATCAAAACATACTACTTCAGGTTATACACCACAAAACGTCGATATCCGTGTATACCGTTTTCCAGAACCAACTATCACTGGTGGTAATGGAACTATTACTAACGGTACAATTGAATGTATCGCATGCAACTTCCCAGGTGCAGACTTGTCATTAACAGGCTTTCACCGGGATTGTGAGGCATTTCTAGTTGATCCTGATAATGGTGATATGTATTTCATCACCAAGCGTAATTTTCCAGCAAGAATCTATAAGCTTGCTCATCAGAGTTCATATTCCGGTGCCCAAACGTTGACTTATGTCGGTAGCTTGGCTGCTGACCCATTAAGCGTCAACCCTACGTTCGGAACAGGCTCAAAATCACTTACAACAACGAATGGTTTAGCTTATGAGCTACATTCAAGAGTTCGTGTACAAGAGAATGCAACTTTAGCAGGAGCAGCAACAAACTACATGGAAGGGTTTGTTACAGCGCGGTCAGGTACTTCATTAACAATTTTCGTTGAAGGCGCAGGCACAGAAACAGGAAACGCAGGTACGGCAACTTCAGCTGCTACTGTTTGCTTGCCAATGTCAACAACACCAACTGCAAATAACGGTTGTGTGACTGGCGGTTCAATTCATCCAAACGGTACAGAGATTACGTTAGTTAGCTATGGAAACATGTATGTGTTCCCTCGTGCAAAGGGTGAGACGATTGCGGCAGCCTTAGCTAGAGCCCCATATGTAGCCAGCGCCCCTCCAGGGTCAGCTTGGGCGAAACATGATGCTACAGCAGTGCCAGCGATGCCGCAGCGTGAAGCTGTTGAATATGCCGATCCTGCTGGAACGACTCTTATATCGTGCACCGAATGGAACTCAGGTAAAGGGTCAGTAAACTATATCCAGAAACACGTAAGAACAGCTAAGCCGGTTCAAAAGGTGTTTCTTCAGTATGGTTTGAATGGCTATACGGGAACGCAAGATACATACATTGATTCAACAGCGAATACATCTGATTTCAGCGCTGCTGCTTCTCTTATTTCAGATATTAATCCAGCGCTAACCGCCACGGCATATTCCGCGCTAACTTCAGCAGCAGGAGGAACTGAGACAGAGTTTACAGTCGCATCAGCCACAAACTTCGCTGTTGGACGTAAAGCATTGGTGGTAGTTTCGACTGGATCAACTACGTATAACGGTTGTCATGAAGTTACTAACGTCACCGGCCTACAAATTCGCTTAAAGATTGCTTATGCAGGTTCTACTGTCGGTACCGGAAACGTTTACCCACACTCACAAGAACGTGAAGGGTTGGTAAAGTTCACTGACTTGTCTTCAATTCCTGCTGGCTCAACTATTGTAGATGCAGTACTTCGTTTATGGATAGGAACCGAAGGTGATTCGTATGCGTTACACCGTATGCTAACCTCATGGACACATACAGATACATATTCTTCACTTGGTGGCTTATTCGTTGATGATGTAAAAGTTAAAAAAACACCTGATCATCTTACACCATCTGGAATGGCAACTTATACTGGATATCAATTCCTTCCTGTGCCACCAGCGACAGTTCAGGGTTGGCTGGATGGAACTATGAACAACTATGGTTGGGCTGTACTAGAAGCACAAACCGGTGATCTAACTGGTAATGGCTTCCAATGGGATTCTGCTGAAGGTGTTACACAAACTCGTCGTCCGATGTTGATTGTAAGTTATATCGCGCCATAAAGAGGTATAATACTATGTACAAGAAGAATTTAACTTTTTTTGTTTAACTATGATCACCCCGAATGAGTTTTTGCCTCCGCCTTGGTATTTTAAGTTATGGATTAGATGCATGATTTACTTTGGTCACTTGACTGGTAAAGGCTATTGGTTTTGGAATATGAAAGAGGATATTCTGTATTGGAACGCACAGCAGAATGAAGTCTTTGGTATTAATCAACCATTTAGTGTAGGATCGTATCATTCGGTCTTTTCAAGAAACTTATGGGATGACGATGATCGTGAACATGTTAAGAAAACGGTCGAACTTGCTAGACATCATAAGTCGATCTTCCGCCATCAATTCTGTATTAAGGATGCAACTACTGGTGAGAAGGTAATCGTTGATGCAAAAGGCCGTTGGATCTTCGATGAACACACTGGAGAGCCTTGGGCGATGTGGGGTTGGAATAAACGACTGCCTTTAGACGAAGAAGACTTTAAAACAAAAGAAGCGGCAATCAAGTTACGCCAACGGCTAAACAAATGGCGCGAAGAAGGACTGCCTGAAGACGTGAGTGAATGTGTCGCTGCTTGTTATCAAAAATATGCCGGAACTAGATGAAAAATTCCTCGATAGACTTGAAGCCCTGCTTAAACCGCATGAGTCTCCAATCAGTAAGATTGGGACATGGCTTTCAGCACTTATCCCGATATCTGTTATCGTAATGACTGCGATAACCTTTTACGTGCTGACAAATGACCGTCTCGATAGACTTGAAGCCGCTCAACGTAAAACCGAAGAACTGGCAGTTTCCAATTACGATAAGTTTGCTGAGATGAAACTTGAGAACGAAAGATTAAAAAGTCGACTCGATCGTCTAGAAAAGAAGTAATATGATGGAATATCTAAAACAGGCAAAAGAGATAATTGGTCTTGGTGTTATACTTCTAGGTGCTGCATTCTGGATATACACATTACGCAATGATGTTGATCGTCTAAATAAGATAATTGAAAATGATATTGTACAACGTAATGAAATGCGTTGTTTCCAGTACCAGCTAGAGAAATTCAATACAGGACTTAAAGTTCCTGATATTGATGAAATCAGCGGTAAGATAAAGTAACTCAGTAACCAAAAATTTAACTAGGAGCCATCATTAACTTGATGGCTCTTTTGCTTTTATGACAACTCTAATCTTAATCAACCTATTGCTTAACATGATTCAAACAGTTATAGCGATAGCTACAAACAACAAAATGATGACCCCAATGGTAAACCTATGTATGGTTTTACTGGTAAGTTGGTCTTTATGCCTACTGCTGGTTCCAATTGGGATAAAAGGACTGGTGATTTATTTGATGACACATCTTGGGCTTTATCTAGGTGTTGTCGGGCTTGCATTACATAACGATGAGACGCCACTTGGAGTTTTACTATTCTATGTTGGCTTGATTATCGCACACATTTATTTCCTAATCGCAGTATGAAAACACAAATCAAAACACAAATTATTGAAGCAATGAAAGCCAAGGACACCGTGAAACTTGGTACACTTCGACTGTTAACCGCAGCTATCGAAAATGAAGAGATTAAACGGGGTACCCCGCTTTCTGATGACGTAATGATGTCAATCATCCGTCGCGAAGTAAAACGCCGCCAGGAAGCCCAAGAAGCGTTTCTGAAGGGTAATCGTGAAGAACTCGCAGCTAAAGAAAAGGCTGAGGGAGAAATCCTCATGACCTTACTACCGCCGCAATTATCGGAAGAAGAAATTCAGCGAATCATCGATGATACATGTGCAGCTTACGCAACAACGTCAAAAAAGCAAATGGGGATGATTATGAAAGGTGTAAACGCCGTGATTAAAGGCCGCGCTGATGGAAAACTTATCAGTGAACTCGTACAAGCCAAACTCGTATAATGGATTTACTGGAGACTTATCGACGGGCTATCGAAATGTATGATGATGCGGCAAATGCTGCAGCTCAACGTTACGAGAAACCATCCACATACGCTTGTTCATTATGTGGTGGGATATGGCATGGTGCGTTAGGTTGGAAACATAAACAAACATGTAAAATAGCTCAGGCCCAAAGGATGGCAAAAAGAGCCATCGATATGGAAAAGGCTGACATGGAAGCAAAACAAATGGCAATACTGATATGAGTCTAAAAGAGCTACTGAATAAGCATCGAACTGAGATAAAAGAACTACAACAAAAATGTAAACACTCGGACTTGTCATTGTATTATGATAAGTCTGTGATTGGAGCAGGTAGTAGTTCTGCAAGTGTTCATATTTATTGCAAGAACTGTGGATTAAAGAAGATTATCTTCCGTAAACCGGAAGAGCTGGCTACACCGATAGTAATGACACTCGAAAAACAGGAAGGATTTCGAGATCAACGACTTAACATACTTTGTAACGAACATGAACTTAGTTAACGAATTTGACGTTTATTATATACATGGTTTTCCAGACGATCCATTTCGGATGTCAGGTGAATTGTATATGAATAAAGAAAAGATTGCTGACAGTGGAGATTACAGTTCCACATATACAAGCAGTATTGAACAATGGGCTGATAACATTATTCGTACTTACAAGCTTAACCACTATCGGATTAACCGTCGGCATCAATACCCTGAAGATGTATTAATCAGCGCAAACGACTTTGATCTAAAAGTTGAGCACTATCAATGGGACTGTGGTGATGGTTGTTGTTCTGATAGTGGTTATTGTGGGCGTATTGAGTATAAAGGCGCGTACTTCGCTGAATGGGATGAATGGAAATACAACCATGATAGAGATTACATGGTTACACAGATGCTAGAGCGCATTCATGAACGGACTGGATTATTGTTTGATCGCAAAGATATGAACATTCGTTATGTTCGCAGTGAAGAGAGTAGTGATCCAGAAGAAGGAAGAGTTGAATATGAAGATTAGATAAGTTGCGAAAGAGATGGTTTTGTTTTCGGCAAGGTCATCATTATCATTGGCAACAAAATGTTTACGGAGATCCAATTAACCAATTTGACGCACGATCGATATGGGTGTGTTCAACGTGTGGAAAAGTTTATTTTAGAAAGACACTTAAATAGTTATGGGATGTTTTAATGTATCGTGTGTAATGTCTGGTATTTCAATGTACTGTGACAAGGCAGTGTTAATCCCACTGATCCAGGCAGAGTATCCAAAGGATATAACTGATCTTACTGGAGCCTATACGGTTTCAAATGATGGAGAGCAAATCTTCTATGAAGTAATGACTCTACCAATATATGGTGAGTTGAATTCTTACGGGGCTTTGGAAGACTTTGAAAGGAATTCAAATACGAAGATACTTGAGAAATACTTCGGTCGTACGATTGAAGAGATTGCTGATATGTCGTCTAACGCTTGGCGCGAAGACACAAAAGATAATGAAGGTGAGATTAAATTACCTAAAGTTGGTTCATTTGTTAAGCGTTCGATTTATGACGCATTCGGTTCTGTCGAAAACTCATTTGATGAAAGCGGGGATATGATGAATGTGTATAAGGATTCATATCTCGATACAGCCACTTTGAATCTTCTTGGGTTTAAGTATATTCGAGATGATAAGAGAGAAAGATACAATCAATTGTTCATTCATCCAGACTACCCAGGGTTCTACGGTTGGTCAGACGGTACATGGACAAATTTTGAGTTTGAAGGGAAAACCCTTCAATATGTATATCATCCGGATACGCTGCATGAAGAGATGGTAAAAATATTCTGTTCATCGCCGGTAGACGTTGAAAAGTTATCAAAGATGTCACCACATGAAGTTATCTACGATAAGATCGCTGCTGCGCACAAAGTATCAAAGGAAGAAGTTGTTTCGAAAGAAGCGGCTGAACTTGCTGCATTGATGAGAAGTCTTCTGCGCGGTATTACTCGAGAGTTAACAATTGGTCATGGCGGATTTCGTTCATTCTTTATGGATATTTATGGAGACTATCTAGATGATCCGTTTATTCGTAGTGAGTATGTTAAGTTGAAGCACTTTAACATGAATATGTTTATGTGTAACAAGACTTACATGCCAACTATGAATGGTTGTCAGCATGGGAATGTCTTTGCTGAAAAACGACTGCATGAAGTCGCGTTAGAAAACATCAACGAAAAAATCAAAGAAAGAGAAGAATAAAATGACAGACGACGAAATTGACATCGACCTTGCCCATAGAACATCTAGAGCAAGAGTTATTCATGACTTCATTGCAATATGGGAGTCAGATACACCAACACCTGGTATTATATTCTCACCGACCACTGATCTGAACGCTATACACGTGTTTATTGAAGACTTGGATGAGGAATGCTATGACGACTATATCATGGCATTGAACATGGAGGTTAAAGCAAAATATCCTTATATGGATGTAAATCAGGTTATCAAAGAGTCAATATCGGCACCTCCAAACTTGAGAGCACGTGCACTGGTAACAGCCTTTAAGAAACACTACGGTTAATATGGAGTTTCTTGAATTCTTAAATGCTGCGACTGACGCGATCAACTTTGCACATGGTAATCAAGATAAAGATAACATTGATTATGATGGCGAGATCATGAAGATTATGGCTAATTTGATTCCAGCGACATCTATTCATGTCATTCGTGCAAGTGTGGTTCGCTACCTCCAAGACAAAGGAAAACCAGTACAAGATTATAGCCCAGAACACTATACGGAAGTCGGAGAAACACCACCTCCACCTCCAACAATTGCGTAGTTTATGAAATCAGGGGGTTGATTGATTTATAGTCAACCCCTGTTTTCTTGACAAAGAATCTAACATAGATATAAGTGATAAACTTATGAGCGAAAAGAAATATTTAAAAATTGAATCTGAGGTTGAATCAGATGGTTATGATGGTTATTACAGCCCAAGTCTTAAAATAACCGAATTATCAACAGATCTGGTGTTCGATAATGTCGAAGCCCTCATCGAGCATAACAAAAGAAATGGTTGGGTGAGAGAAAGCAGTGAGGAGTTTAAGAAGTATTTAAAAACAAATGGATTCCGCTATACTCCTGCCACCACGATTACTGCTAGAGAAGGAGCGAAAATCAAGAAGCTATTTTTAGACTCGGGTCTGGAAGGAAAGAATCCTGTTTTTGTTGGACAAGCTTACTACTCATCTGAACTCATGAATAAGCCGATCTTCAATATGCCTCAATGGAAAGAGCTTGTAGCAGGGAAATTGAAGATCTATGCAGAAATTGAACCAGAGTCATTAATGACAAAGGAAGAGTTAGCAAAACTTGAAAAAGATCGAATTGCTTACAAAGAGCGTAAAATCGAGCAAGACAAGAAGAAGAAAGAAAAGAAGCTACAACAAGCGAAGAAACTAATTGAAAAGCTAGAAAAAAATGCACACAGTACTTGAACATTACTTAGCAAAACTCCCAGAATTCATAAAACAGCCAGAAAAATGGAATAGTCTGGTTATCAACAAAAGAAAACCATATACGCACCGAGCATGGTATCAAGATGGTGATTATCGCATTTGCCTCCATCGGTTTGAAACCTGTGATGAAGCTGAGGCGTTTTTACACCCACATGCTTGGCCTATGGCTTGTAAGATAGTTCAAGGGTCATATAACATGAGAATGGGTATGTCCAAGGACAACATCCAGGAACCAGACTTTTGCACTCGTCTTCAGCTTAGCGAAGGAAGCTCATATACAATGGTGCATCCTCTTGCTTGGCATTCTGTTGAACCGATTACCGAATGCTACACTGTGATGGTAAATGGGTTACCTTGGGATGAAAGTATTCGTCATACTAAAGTACGTACTACAAAAGGCAAAGATTTAGACTCAATGACAGAGAGGGAGCTTAAACAACATCTTTCTGACTTTGCTTGGATCTTGTTTTCTGATACAGTGTTAGTAGATACCTGATATGCATCCATACGCCAAATGCCCAAATTGCGGAGTTGTAAAAATGATCTTCAACGCCACATGTAGTAATCTTTGTGATCAAGTCATGATCACGAAGATTAAACGATTTGAAGTGCAAAATGCGGAAATTATAGATGGTGAACTTCATTTGATTGGTGTTCCGGTAGACAGTGATATTAAACCGAATGATGTTGTGAAGAATGGAATTCGTTTCTATACTGTAGTTGACGTTCAAACACCAAACATAATGAAAGTTAAACCTTATGAAAACAGCACTTCTCCTTTGGAATAGTCTTTGTACATTCGCGACAGTTACAATCGCAATGATGTATATTCAGCTACGCTTCTTCGATATGAACTTTGAAGAGGATACGTGGTGGGCATTGAGTGTTATGGGTGGTTCGGTTGCGGCGATGGTTTTAAACCTATTAGAAATAAAGAATGACATTAACAAACGAGCAAAATAAGTTACTCGAAAAGCTAAAGACTTTGATGCCAACTCACAAATATGACAAGTTGGTATCACAATTGAAGGAAGCAAAACACTCTTCAGATACGTATGTACTATTGGGTGCTGCGGGTGAGAAGTATTTAATGAGATCGCACGGAGATGTCATTATTGATTTCTTTGACGAAGTGTATTGCTACGATTATCCTGATTTAATTGGATAGCTAAAAAAGAAGCTGGAACGCCCTTGCGGGCGCCCAACTTCTTTTTTAGCTCGCTAGTCCTCAGTGTCACGTGAGCGTGTCCTAGATGGCGCCCCGGTCGTCACAAGCTTTGGAACCAATCCGTTTCGGTGGTTCTCCAATGCCTTTAACGCGTCGGTATAGCACTCAAGCAGTCGTGCAATTTCTGCCTTCGCTTTTGCCATCTTTTCTTCGTTCACACTATTGATGCTCGAGAGCAGCACAGCAAGTTCATCGCGATTAGCGGTTATTTGCTTATTTGCCTCGATTTGCTTCATCAACATCTTCTCAGTGCGCTTAGCCAGTTCGGCAGCTTCATCTCTTTGGCTTATCACTGATATATGTTGCCGTGTGTTTTTGATCGCTCGGTCGCATAACCCTTCGACTTCACCCCAGAACGCACCACTTTGATTCGTGGCTATCGCTTTGATTCGAAGGAAGTCGTCAACCATCAGATCAGCAAAATCGATTAGACGGGAAACCGCCAACCATTGTGCATCTCCTTTGACCAACGCTGCGTAGTCGAAGTTCGGGACCATTCCCATTGTGACTGACTTCTTTGCTTCGGGTTTTGTTATTTGAGGTTGTTCATCGCCCCACTTCTCAACTACAAAGGAAACCAATCCTCGTAGAAAGAAGAAACCGACAAAACCACATACTGCAGCGATGAAGACCCATTTTGCAATTTCGGTCATCATTTTGCACCTCCGACTGGTTCGATCTTAGTCACTTCGTAATCTGTATCACGAGGGATCAGATTCCAATAGTGCTCTTTATATGTCACGAGCACTTGTTGTTGAGAGGTAACAGCGTCATTGATCTGTGCCACAACGCTGTCGTCACTAACGGTGAAGTTCCAAAGGTTTGAACCTTGGTCTCCGAGTTGAAGAGTTCCTTCATACGACTTGAATACGAACCCTTTCTTGCTAAACTTCACCACCTTTCCGACCCGCTGACCTGTGCTGAAGGCGAGCAGCCCGATGATTACTACGGCGATGACGATGACGACAACCGCCGCCGACCAGATTTTAATTCTTTTCATTGTTGTGTTGATGTGTGTTGGTGACTTCATTTTCTTGTTGTTTGTTCTTCTTTACGAGTTGGCGTATAAGCCTAATACCATAGTGGATTGGCGCTGTGATTGGCTTCATTACCAACCCAAGCAGAAAATCAACACCGTGGATAATCGGCATACCCAACAAAACTACAGGATGAAGAATTCTGTAGCCTACTTCACTTTTCTCGTACCACATCGTTGCAGCCACGATGCAGACAATCCCGACGAACTTCTCTTTCGAGTCAATATGGAAGTGAATATTGTAATGTTCGAGTGTCATCTCCGTCAGTAGGATACAACCGACAAAGCCGACAAGAAGAAATGCAGTCTTTTCAAGGACTGGAAACTTCTGGATGAGTCTGATGCAATGCCCTGCGAGAAACCGCAAAGCCAAGATGCCGATGAATACGCCGGTGCATATTACCCACATCCTTCGATCCAAGGCGACCGCTGCGATCACATTATCGACCGACAACGCAAGATCCATAAGTTCGATCATACAGATCGTTCCAACTAATCCGCGTGTCACGATCTTTGGACCGCCGCTTTCGTCTTTTTCTTCTTCTTCTTGTGTAAGGTTCTCACACATTAAGTAGATCAGATATATTGCACCAAGTATCTTCAGCCATGGGTTGCTGATGATGTACGACACGCATAGAAGCGAAAGCCCACGAAAGGCGTATGCTCCTATGATCCCCAGCCGCAATGCTAGTTGCTGTTGATGCACTGGTAGTCGCCGTGCCATTGCAGCGATTGCCATTGCATTGTCGACCGAAAGAAGACCCTCGATCAGGATAAGTGAGAGGATGACTGGCATCACCTCGATGATTGTTTGAATGTCCATGGTTATTCCTCGGTTTTATCTTCGATTCTTACGATGTAGTTTTGTTTGTCTGTTCCGGAGTTGAACATGATGTTTTTATCTCCGATGGCTTTGCCACAGTAACCGTGGCGTTTGAGAAAGAACTCCTCGATGATTCTCGCGAGTTCCACTAATTCAGGGTTTTTCATTGTGTTTTATTGTTGTGTTGTTGATGTAGTCCTGACGTAGTCCTACATAGTATTATACCCCTTGTGTTGCTGGTATAATACTGTGCCAATGCACAACAACATCAAATTCACAATAGCAACCATGATGGGTAAAGATCAACCGGAGGAAATGCCGGTTGAGCTTGATTACGTCATGTCCATAGTTCAACAACCAACCATGTTCTCAATCGTGATGATGAATTTTCCAATTCGTCTGGGCGTCACGTCATTTGTGACAGCGATTGAATACATCTTGTTCCCTCCATCCAACCCTGAAGAAAACCGTAAATTCCATGTCATAATGGCGGAATGGCAAGAAATGCATTTTATCATTTTGGTGATCCCTCGTCGCCGATTTGATCTTGTGCATGGAATGTCCCGTCTTTGTGGTCTTCGGATGCGACATGACCATATACCAGTCATGATCACGTCTGATGGCCCAATTAAATTCCCCGTTGGTGGGAGAGGTGTGTTCATGGTTGAAAATCTATCTGGGCATCCTCAATACCGGATGTCTCAGCAGGAAATCATGATAGCTCATCAAACAGAGTTGCAGTTCGCCAACGACTTTGTGGAAGGAAAGCAAATGCGCCTGGATTTTTCGGGTTTCACAAAGTTCGCAACCCCGGCTCGCAAGTCGGACAATGTGATCTGTTTATAAAGAGTTGGTGGGGAAACCCACCTCTCTTTTTTAGCTCGGAGCAGGTATAATAGACTGTAGGGTTAGCCAGACCCTATATAAACAAATATAAACACAACAATGAACCAAGTGATAAACATGGCCGACTCGTTTGTCGGTCTAACGGCTGAAGGGGCTTACCCCAACGGCACAAGAATCGAAAAGTGTAATACCGAAGACGGTGACACTTTTCCAGACGGCACCCTCGGAACTGTCAAAGGATCTATCGGTGGGGCCACCATGCAGCACCCAAACGGTACCATCATCGATAAGATGTATGCCATTGAATGGGATCCGATTCCCGGCGTGCACATCATGATCACCAACAATCGCATCAAAGAACATGAATCAGCTAATTCCTAACAACGCGGCCGAAATGGCCTGCATCGGTAAAAACAAGACTATTTCGCCACTCGGTAAAGTGGTGATTGAAATCTTAAACATCGTGTTTCGTGGTCTTCATCACGTTGACCAACAATTGCTGAAGAAAACAAAGTGGGACGATGACTATGTTATCTGTCTCGACTTTCCGAACACGTCATTTGCGACCACTGACTTCAACGACTTAACACAATTGGTCGTGTTGGCCCATGATGCTTGTGTACGGTTGTCAATCGGATCGGCACCGTCGAAAAAACTGCGGCTGTTGTTTCACAAGCGTCAAAGCACTGGAACTTATAGCCAGCGGCAAGAAAGCTTGGAAATAGCGGCTGCAATGGTTCGTCAGCAATACCGCGTTGGGGAGGAAATCAAATGAACGTTCTAGGCCCAACCCAAATGATGGTCGCCCACGACACATCATACCTGGATAAAAAATGGTTGGATGAGAACAACAGAATTCGGCTGCTACCTACGGCTGAATATTTGAGTGTTCCAAACGATCATTTGCGTTTGTGGATGCATCGCCACGCTCGTTATGTGATTCCAACGGTGGAAGCAATCGACTGGTTGTTGAAAAAGATCGCTGGCCGAAAGGCAATTGAGATTGGGGCGGGTAATGCTGACTTCTATTATCATCTCGGAATCACAGGGACCGATTCTTGTGTGCAGAGAGATGACCCAAAAGTTGCAGAGTTTTATCGCCTGACAGGACAACCACCGACAATGCCACCGAGCGATGTTTTGAAGCTGGAAGCAGAGAAGGCTGTAAAACAGTTGCAACCCGAAGTGGTCATCGGAACGTATGTAACAAGGAAGTTTGTCAACGGCGTCGATGTTCCTGGTCGAGCCCAGGCTTCAGAGCATGGCACAAGAGACGAGTATATCATTCGTAACACAGGATGCTACATACACCTCGGCAATAGTATGACTCACGGTCAGAAAACTGCTTTGAGATTTACGCATGAAAAGTTGCAGCCTTCATGGCTAGTAACTCGTGCTCAATATCCCGAGCAAAACGTGGTGTACATATGGGGTACATAGCCGCTCCATGCGTGGGTAGCGGAATGTGTTGCAAGAAGGGTCCATGTGCTTTTGGCGAGTCGATTTCTAAAGATAAGCCTCAGTGCAAATTCTTGGAGATAAAGGAAGTTGTTGACTCAGTCGAGGTTTATAAATGCGGGAAGATTGACGAAATTGTCGATCAACCTTTTGCGGATATTAACCCAGCATTTGGAGCCGGCTGCTGTATGTCGCTATTCAACGATAACCGGAAGAAGATCCTAGCGTTAATCCACGCTGGTAGAATGAAGTTACCACACTGCTCCCCGCGCAGCTAAAAAAAGAAGTAGGCGCCCCTACGCTTACTTCTTTTTTAGATTCGAGGTATAATAGTATGCTAGGTAAACAAAACTAACACAAAAAACACAACAATGAAAATAAACAACAGATCCATTGAAATTCTTCCGGGCCTCAAGGTTGAATTATTCACAACACAAGCAGAGGCCGACGCACATCAAAAACAAGTGCATGAACAACTCGGAAATAAAATTCACTCTGGGATTAAAAAAATCAATCTCAGTGAGTTGCTCACAACTCTGGGCGATCCTAAAAAACTCGCCGAGCTGGTGGCTTCGATGATCGAGCCG
>Ga0181352_1000110_pt1 | contig 37792 bp, 52 predicted proteins | sample Fa13VDMLBSN_FD_130103 | JGI IMG/M metagenome (GOLD analysis project Ga0181352, IMG submission 130103) | Freshwater viral communities from Lake Michigan, USA - Fa13.VD.MLB.S.N | ecosystem: Environmental > Aquatic > Freshwater > Lake | place: USA: Michigan | collected 2013-09-23 | reverse complement strand
GGGGGTACAGGCAGGTATAATATAAGCTAATATAACCCACCATACCCCCTTATAATACCCGTAAGGTGCAATTCGATTCCACTTCCGGGCGTATAGGAATAATTGCAATGTGTTGCAAATAGATCTTTTAGTGTAAGAAAAAATACTATAGGGAAAGAAAGGGTACGGATCTGGGTAGGGGAGTAACTTTTTTGTTCCACCCCAGCAAATTTTTTTATGCACCGTTCCTATATATCGATCTCGATCGAGTCGATCGATTCGAGTCCCCCTCCGGAATAATTTAACGCGGGGCAACGACTATTTATTAGGGATCTTTATGGGGGGAAGCTGATTAAACAAGGGGGCAGTGCCCTAGGGTGCAATTGGATTCCACTTTATATAGATTGAAACAAACAGCATTATGGGAAAGACTTTGACTGAAGCAAGCAAAAAGTATTCTGTTTTCGAGATTCAGAATGTGAAGGAGAGGAGTAAGAATTACGGTAGAAAAATCTATGTGGCATCCAGCTACATGACCGAAGCAGACATCCTCTCTCGAATTCGCTCCATCCAGGACAGTAAAACAGGAAGGGGGGGCACAAAGGATCTGGCGCAGGATATTAGATCTGCTGGGAAGGATTACCATGAGGCATTTAAGGTAAGGCTTATCAAGTCCGGCCTTTCTAGGGAAAGAGCGGAGGAGGTTAAGGCTTCCTTCATTGAAAAAGCTCCCAAGGTGTATAACCAGGAGATGGAGGTTGTATAGATTCAAGGTTTGGAAGATCCGAAAAAATTTAACCGGAGCAACCGAAATGCATCCCTGTAAAAAATATTTCAGAAAATTGTTGGGTTGTGTTGGAAAAAGTAGTATCTTTATATTACCAACCCGTCTGTCCGGTCCCGTTGACATAGGGACAGCCTACCTCTGATCCCTCCGGTACTCCCGTTTCCAGGTAACCGCCCGTCTCATACTTTTGATTGACAACACGAAGATACAAAGGCTGGACCGGTCTAGCAACTTTATTTTAATTTATTTTGAAAAAATATTTAGGGGGCCCCGTAAGGCCCCCCTTTCTTATTGTGGATAAGAGGATTGATAATCAGCGAAGATAGCTTCAAACTGTGGTAGGCAATCTTTGGCTGTCTTGCCTTTCAAGCCGTAGTACTGCTTCAGATCCTTTAGATTAAGGCCTCTTACCTTCATCCCAGCTGCCATAATGCGTAGGTTGAATTTGTGTACTGATAGCTGATAACCGAAGTAATCTACCTCCTTATTGCCGTAACTTACTGAAGGAGTGTGTAGTTGGCCTGCTTTTGCTGCGGCTAGAGCTTCTTGGAATTGTGTCATATTTGATTGTTTAGGATCTAAAGGTACGGCTAGTATACCATCCCAGCAACAGTTTGGCAAAATATTTATTTTTTAAAAAAGATTGAGAAAAAGTTGCTAGAACGGTTTAGCCGTCGTAATTTTACATTCTAAACAGGGAGACACCCTTAAAACTGAAATCAAAGTTATGAACACGATTACATTATCAGAGTTACAAAAAGCAATGCCTCAGGCGTTCGTAAGTGCTCCTTCAGCTAGAGTATCTAAGAAGTACAGCTTTATCCCTACTTCTACTATCCTTCAGGATTTGGATACCCTAGGATGGAAGATCCGTGAGATTGTTAACCCTAAGTACAAGAGCTCAGCTAACCAGTTGCACGGTAAGCACCTTGTACGTTTGTTTCACCCAGACATTCATATCACCAGTGGCGACGACAAAAACTTTGTTGAGATTGCTTTATACAACTCAAGCAATGGTTTAAGTAAGTTCCGTATGGAGGTTGGTATCTTCAGAATGGTATGCTCTAACGGAATGGTTGTTAAGAGTGAAGACTTCGGTAGCATTAACATGCGTCACGCAGGCTACAGCTTCGATACCTTGAAAAAAGGGATTGATGAAATGATTGCTAAGCTACCAGAGCTAGCAGGTGTAGTGAACCGCTTTAGTCAAACAATCTTGGCACCAGACCAGATCCGTGAGCTAGCTCAGAAGGCTTATGACTTAAGAGGTGGTGGTCGTCAAGCATCTGAAGAAGAGTTAACAGCTATGTTATCTGTTCGCAGAAATGCAGATGAAGGTAACAGCCTTTGGTCAGTATTCAATAGAGTTCAGGAAGCAGTAATCAGAGGTGGCCAAGCCTTTGTGGATGCTAGAGGCCGAGTACGCAATATGAAGCCAATCCGTAACATTGATAAGAACCTAAAGTTCAATCAGGAGTTATGGAGCCTAGCAGAAAGCTTCGCTAGCTAATAAAGTTGCTAGAAAGAGTAAGAAGCCTGAGCAGAGATGCTTGGGCTTTTCTTTTTGCCTAAACCCCCTCAATGACATAGGGACAGCCTACCTCTGATCTCTCCGGTGTCTGTGCCCGCCCTTTCCTCTTTAGGATGGCCTAAAGGTACGCAGGCCAGGCCAGACTACCAACTATTTCTGGAAAAAATAAAGTTGCTGGAATGGGTTAGGGGATGTACCTTTAGGTCCTAAATTAAATTATATGAAAATTATCGAAGACGTAGCCTACATTACCAGGTTATTCACTATTCAGGGGTCCAGCAGTACTTACACAGTAACATATAGTGAGGGACGCTCTAACTTCAGCTGGACAATAGATGCTGAGGCCGATCTTGGCACCTACGGAGTTGACACTGAGTCTGATTTGGGGCTTAGACTGATCTCTTTATGTGTTGAAGCAATGGGCATAGAAAATTAAAAAAAAAAGTTGCTAGAACGGTCTAGCCTACGTATCTTTAGGTCCTAAACAATCAAACATATGACAAAGTTCAACAAATTCGAAAGCGCGGTTATCACTAACGCCCTTACCCTTGGATTAGAATCTGATCTAAAAGAGAATCAAGCAGTAGTGGAATCTGGAAAGAATCCGATCATGACTGCAGACTACATCAAAATGATCTATGCAGATCTAGCCGAGAAGGTGGAAGAAATGACCAAAAAAAAGTAATCAAAAAAGTTGGAGGTACGGCCTAACAGCCGTATCTTCACTTTCTAAACAATCAAAGTTATGACAAAAGAACAATTCCTAAGCCTTACCGTTGAGAATATTTCTCAGGTATATTCAGGCAAAAGACACGTATGCCGTTGCGGCTGCGCTGGTAAGTACACAGCAACCACTTTTATGGAAAAGCCAAGAACCGACGACATTAACAATGCGCTGGTGGCCAAGAGATTAAAGCGTGCGCAGAAACTTGTTGCAGCGGATCTCGCGGATGTTGATTATGGCGATACATACATCGATGTTGAAACCGGTTGGGACAGATGCCTTTGCTTTTACGTTGACGAAGTAAAAAACTAAAATAAATTTGCTAGTCTGTACAACTAGTAGTATCTTTATGTCCTAATCAAAAATCAAAATCATGGAAATTCAATTCACACGAATCTCAGGTAACGAGATTAAGTTTAAGTACAAAGATTACAACTTCCTATTAATCGAGCAAAGTCGAGGAGTTTATAGCATAGGCAAAGCCGTACAGCTATATCAGTTAGATGGATTAGAGAAAAAGCATATAAAAGAAATGGCTTGGACGCTATCCGATAATCACAGAGGCATGGAGGAATCCGAAGCATATTACAAAGGCTTTACTTCACTAGATGGCTGTAAAGCATTAGCATTAGATTATTTAGAAAAATTATTGTAAAAAAAGTTGCTAGTTCGGATTAGCCTCAGTATCTTTATGTCCTAAACAAAAATCAAATATATGAAACACAGATTCGCAGTATTAATTGAGGAAGCGTTACTCAATCAAAAAAATGACGTTGACAATTCTTTCCCAAGTATTTTTTCAAGAGAAGATGTAAAACATCAATTGGAGGAATTTGGTTATGGATTAATTACAACTCTTATGGAATTGACTGAAGATCAAAAACCTTCTACATCAATTTCTGCAGAACAAATCAAAGAGTTATCAGATTTACTCTCAGGCGCAATCGCTTCAAGAATTGATCGATTAGATTCTAACGAAGTAGTTAATTTCGACTCAGCATGTTTTAGTATTAATCACAGCAATTATGTTGAATTGGAAGAAATCGATTTTGATTCTGCCAATATTGTAAACGAAGTTGAGATTGCGGTGAATGATGTTCTTCATGATTTCTTCACTCCTGAAGAAGAAAGTAATCCTCAGGAAGTTGTGATTAACGAAACTCCTTACGCAACATATAATTAAAAATAAATTTGGAGGTTCGGCTAACTAGTCGGACCTTCACTTTCTAAAATCAAAGTTATGAAAAAATCTACTTTACTTGCTATCCTCGGAATGGGTTTATTATTAACTTCCTATGGATGTTTAGCTTACGGAATTTTCTTAGGAGAAAAAAACGAAATGTTTGTAAACGCTTTTGTTACACTTTTCCTCTTAGGCGCAGTAGCGTTCTTTGGATATTTGAAAATGCTCAACAAAGAGCAGAGACAAACTAAAAGAGTACTTTTCTTAAATCGATAAAAATCAAAGTTATGAGAATTCAAGAATTACAAGAACAATTACAAGAAGACTTATTAAGTCTATTAGAAGGAATAGGAATTGAAGATGCATTGGATCCCAACGATTGGGAGAACTTAAAAAATGAAGTTTGTGAAATTATAGTTGCTAGGTTCAAACAGATGTAGTATCTTTACATCCTAAATCAAAAGACATGAAACTATTAACAACACAGAACTACAAAACTACTAAAGGAGAGAAGTTAGGAATACTAACTGGCATCCTTTACTTAGCCCCTGCAAAGATTTCTGGATATGAAGTTTGTCCAAGAAGATCCGCAGGATGTACAGCAGCTTGTTTATACACGGCTGGTATGGGAGCTTTTTCAAATGTGCAACAAGCTCGCATCAACAAAACAAAAATGTTTTTCGAAGACAGAGAAACGTTTATGAGTCAGCTCCGTAAGGATATTAAAGCCTTAGTTAGAAAAGCTGCTAAACAAAATATGAAGCCAGCTATTCGATTGAATGGCACCTCTGACATTGAATGGACGAGATTTGGAATCATGGATGAATTCCCTGATGTACAGTTCTACGACTACACAAAAGTATTTAGTAGATTAACTCAGGAGAGACCTGCAAACTATCACCTCACGTTTAGTAAGAACGAATCGAATGATGAAGAGTGTGAAGCGGCTCTGAGGTTAGGAGTAAACGTTGCCGCAGTCTTCAATACGAAGAAAGGTGAAATGTTTCCTAAGTCGTGGAAAGAAAGTTATACATACGACGGAGACGAAAGCGATGTTCGCTTTGAGGATCCAAAAGGCGGATGGGTAATTGCTCTTAGAGCGAAAGGCCAAGCCAAGAAAGATAAAACAGGATTTGTGATTTTTTGATTTTGATTTAGGAAAAAAAAGTTGCTAGTCTGAAATATGGCTAGTAACTTTACTAAAATTGTGGAAATGAATTTAGACGACAAGTTAACTTACAAACGTGAGCATATAAAGCTATACAATATGCCATTAGACGAGCTACAAGATTTAGTTGCTAGTTTGGGAAAAAAGCGGTACGAAGAACAAGACATAGAAGTGGATGCTCATTTCAGAATGGCATCAGGAATTCTACATCAGAAATTAAGGTCAGGTGGATCGTTAATCTTCCATATGAAAAATTTCTTAGGAGTGTTGGTTGGTTTGATTTTATTTCGTATCTTCATAGTATAGTAAACAATAAATAAAAATAACAGTTATGGCATTCAGAGAATTAAGCCCAGTCTACAAAATTGTAGCATTCACAGAAGCTAAGCGTCGTGGTGATATTAACCGCATCGCTCAGGAAACCGGATACACTCAGTCTATGGTTTCAAAAACATTACGTGGTCTTAGAAACAACGAGAGCATTGTTAACAAAGCTTATCGCATTGTGAAAGATCGCCAAACGAACTTGCAGTTAATTTCCAATTTGACTGCGTAGTTTTCATACTTTTGATTTTTAGAGTGCGGACCTGGATGTTTATCCGGGTCCCCCTATGTCCAAAATAATTTCAAAATAATTCAAGAAAAAGTTGCTAGTCTGGCCTAGCCAGCGTATCTTTAGGTCCTAAACAATCAAATATGAAAACATTACTAGAAAGAGCTAAGCCACAATTGTTAGAGGCCTTAGCTAAACAGAGAATTGAGTATCCAGGTATTGCAACGCATGTGGAGGAACACCTAAGCGAGCGCTTCTTTGTAAACAAAATCGAATTTGGAACCTGGATGGACCTCAAGAGTTTATGGATGCAGGGTACGGGAGTGCTTACTGAAAGCCCTTGGGATTTATTTGAAGATCTCTAAAATAAAGTTGCTGGTACGGCCTACGGGCCGTATCTTTATATCCTAAATCAAAGTTATGACAATAGAGCTAGTAAAAGAGTATGCCAAGAATGGCAGCATCAGTTACCACGTTAAAGTGGACCAGGAATTCGTAACCGGCACAGTCCGAACAAATTTACACGAAGCTATGGAAGTATATGAATCTACTAAATTAGCGTATACGTGTTCTCGTGAAGAAATCCTTATTAAAGAAGAAATCTAAAAAAAAGTTGCTAGTCTGGCCCAGCCATAGTATCTTTACATCCTAATCAATCATAAATAAAAAATCAAAGTCATGGACGCATTATTAACAATCTACGTAATTTTAGTTGCTATCTGTTTAGCTTCTTTTGGAAACCTCATCACTACAATAGCGGTAGAAGGTAAGTTCAAAAATAATTCAAAAAAAGTTGCTAGTCTGGATTAGTCAACGTATCTTTACATCCTAATCAAAAATCAAAGTTATGAAACAAAAATTAATCGAGCTAGTTAGCTCAGAGCATGCAAAGCATCGCCAATTCGTTGAAACATCATTTCCAAGTATCTACACAAAAGAAGATGTGTGTAAGATATTAGATGAAGTAGTAAACAGCGTGTATGCTTCTTTAGCAGATGTAGAGGAAACTACTTCTGAAACTTTATCTGAACTTCAAATCGAAAGCATTGCGAACGACGTTGCTGAGATGGTTGGAGATTTAGGTATGGACATTGTTAACGATTACGAACTCGAAATGAGCTATCGTGAAGTAGAACTCACAAGTGTTGAGATTAGCGAACGCCAGATCCGCAGTATAGTAACTGAAGTGGTTAAGGCTACGCTTGGACTAGAGGATTGATGTTTAGTGATAGGGAGGGCGAAAGCTCTCCCATTTTTTTAATTACAAAATCAAAGTTATGAATATCACATTAGAAAGATTACAACAAATAGAAACAGAAAGAGAAGCTACAATAGCTGACCCAGCCTTCACTAAGTGGATGCAAGAGTTAAACATATCAAGAAGCTACTCAGACCCTACTAGCAGATTGAACGGAGCAGAATTAACCAGTCAATATAGTTACAACAATTATCAAGTAAAAGTTGCTAGTCTGAATTAGTATCCTTATCTTTAGGTCCTAAATTAATCAATATGTATTACTCAGAAACAACAGTACAAAATTTAGTTCGTGTGTTAGACGAACAAGTAACTAGATTCCAATTCCGTAAGAAGAACGGAAGTCTTAGAACAGCTTTAGGAACTAGAAATGAAATCCTTATTCCTAAGATAGATGCTCCAAGATTACTCGACGACATCTCAACTAAGTCAGTAGTGTTCTGGGACCTCGAGGAGAGAGCCTTCAGGAGCTTTAGTAAGGAAGCAGAGGTAGCAGTCCTCTAAAAAAAGATTGGGGGGCTGTTGCTAGAACGGTCCCCCTTTTGTATCTTTAGGTCCTAAACAATCAAAGTTATGAAAACAAGAAACCAAGTAATGTGTCTGCTAGCTAAGAAGTACCCTAGCATGTTTCTAAGAACAACAGAAGAGTTCTCTGGAAGCGAAGGAGGTATCTGGACTAGTGGAGAAGATGGCCCCCAAGCCAAAGATGGCAACCCTCTCTTCAGCTACTACTCAGAGAACCCTTACAAGTATGAGATAGGAGTCCACAAAGAAGTGTACGACTACTTAGAGAAGCTAGGATGGTACTGTGAGTGGTACGATGCAGGAACCATAATGATGTGGCCTGAGTAAGAAACTAATCATGGGTGCGGCCTACGGGTCGCACTCTTACTAAACTAATACAAATGAAAAAAGAAATAGAATATCAAAAGTGTTTCGATGTAGTCTCTACAATAGAGTACACTGGCATGGAAGATGGAAGCCATATGTTTTATATTAAGAGACATCACGTAGACTTAATGTGGGATGAAGAAGAAGATGAGGTGGCAGCCATGTTTAATAACGATGGAGGAGTAGAACTAGAAGCATATCATACATGCAGCGATGAAGAGGCAGCCCTAGTAGAAGAGATGATGCACGAGCTACAAGAGAGAGGAGAGATAAGTTAGGGACACGCGTCAACGCCTGTGCTCATGCGGGTTCACATGAGGTCACATGAGGGCAGGTGAGGTCAAGTGAGAGCAGCATAACCCCAACGTAATTACAGCTGATACCGCAGTATATGCGGGTTCTAGGATTTCTGTCTGGTGTTACAGCCCCCCGGCAAATTTTCAACAACAATAAAATATATATGGAAAAAGAGAAACTATACGATCAAATCTACGACAAAATGCCATGGAATGATGACCGTGACATAATGAATAGAGCTATGATAAATCTAGCCTTACTCACAGTGGATAATATGATGAATCTAGTGTATGACAATTGGTATGACTCTACTAATGGTGTGTATGAGGAGTTAGAGAGATTAAAAGCCGAGATCGAAGAAGATATTGCAAAATCCTAAACTAGATTTCGCTCTTCGATTTGCAAATTGCAAATTCACCGGGCGAAAAAAAATTTTGCATAAAAAGTTGTATATATCAAATAAAGTAGGACCTTTAGGTCATAATTGAAAGAATATGAAAACATTTGACGATTTAGAGTTTAAACAAGATAATGAGCGGGGTCTAAGTGCTGCCAAGGTGGTATTCGAGAATGGATACGGAGCGAGTGTAGTAATAGGTGAGCATACGTACGGCGGTAGAGATGGGTTGTATGAACTAGCCGTACTAGGTAAAAACGGTAGATTAACTTATGATACACCTATAACGGATGATGTCATGGGTTATTTAACCCAACAAGAAGTAACCGATTTAATGAAGTTAATCCAGAAGCTATGAAAACAGCAGTAGAGTGGTTACAGGAGTTATACGATAGTAGACCAGCATACGAGGAGTTTATTACAGATGAGGAGTTTGAACAAGCCAAGCAAATGGAACAGGAGCAAATGAAAAATATGTACCTAAAGGGTATAGAGAATTACGATCCGACCTTTAAAAGAAAATCACAGTGGACAGAAGCAACCGAAAGTACATTCAATAGTTATAGAAGACCAAAATAAATAAGCTATGAGAACAGCGATGCAAGAATTAAAAGATAGAATTGAAAATAAGATAATTCCATCAAGTAAAGAAAACGGAGACTTAAGCGAATATCAATATAGTCATAATATAGCTTACAACACTGTATTAACTATTATCGAGTATTTACTTGAAAAAGAAAAAGAGCAAATGCTTGATTTCTATATGTGGATGAGGATGAATGATAGTGCAGAAGCATATTTTCATTATTCAGACGATGATATGTTTGCAGAATATTTAAATCAAAATAAATAAGCTATGAAAACAGCAAAGGGTATGATAATATTTTCAAATGGATTAATTATAGATGGTAATCCTAAAATACTAAAGACATTTTTTGGTATCGTGATAACAAACAATTTTGGATTGAATTTAGAAATATCGGATGCCGTATGGGAATCTTTTAACCAAAACAAATAAGTTATGAGAACAGCAATGCAAGAATTCATCGACGACAATTTTTACATAGACGCAGATGGCGAGTATATGTTAAAGTGGACAGAGGACACACCTATGACCGATGTAGTAAAGCAAGCGCTTGAAAGAGATAAAGAGCATATAAAGATGGCATACAGTGATGGAAGAACCAATGGGTTATTGAAGTTAAAGAAAACCCCGGAAGAATACTATAATTTAACGTATAATCAAAACAAATAAGTTATGAACCCAGCCAGTTTAAGTTTAATAGTAAGTCTAGCGTGGCTATTCGTGCTAGTTATAAGAACAAATGAAAAGATGAAGGAGGATAGCGGGGAGTTAGACCTACGCAATCCTATCGTGGTAGGCTACAATGCTATCATGCTAGGTCTAATAGTAGTTAATATTGTTATCCTACACAACGTTATAATACTATGAGAAGACTAACAGATGAGGAGATAGGGTTCTATCAACCCCTACAGTTTGACGACCCCACACTCACAAAGCGGGCGGTCGCCTACGTACTGACTCCTGTGGAAGGTGAACCGGGTTGGGACGAGGTGACATACTACGCTGATCCGAATGCAAATTACAGCGTTTCTCCCTTGGAGATAATGCTGGACGAATGGAATACACATAAAGATGATTTAACGCAAAATTTGACGCATGAAAATGACATATGAATATAATATCCAGGACTTTACCTGGAATAAAGAAAAGAATACCTTTTACGGCACCGCGTGGGATCTAATACCAAACGAACCCTACGAAGGGCACGAGCCTTTTCCAAACGGCAAAGAACAGTTCGTAATCCGAAACGAGAGGACCTACGGGTTCCGCCGTTTTAGGTTTGTAGAAGAAAGGACGCTCACGGTAAAGTGCGAAGAGAATATTATGTACTCGTATATAGACGAGTCTATGGTAGAACAAATCGACCACTACTACCAAGTGGACTGGGTATTCGAGTCGGAAGACGGTATCAAGTGTGTTATTGACGTTGGAATGCATTACTAATATTTATTAGTATGAGAAATAAACTCCGTAAGGAAGCGGGTGATATGATCGCCTCCTCTCCTTGGAATCCTAATCGCGAACTCTCGTTCGGTGATATGTTGGTCGATGAACTATCCCTCCGCCTTAAACAAGGTCGCCTCTCACCCAAACACTACGCCTATGCGGTAGATTTAGTGAGGAAAACACACAATAACCTATATCATATATATGGACGGACTCGTCACGGGCTGCGACAAGCATTAGAGTTTATCATCCGCCGTACCTTGAATCGACTGCCTTAGATATTTATTACCATAGATATTTTTTATCAAAAGCAAGACTCAATGAATAAATTAAACGAAGTTAGACAGTTTAAGAAAATAGCTGGCCTACTTAAAGAGAGCCATCCCGCTAACGATATGTGGTATGAAGACTTTGAAGATGGATTAAGAAATTTGGTACGCAATAAGTACATCTCTAAGAATGAGTTTAAATACTATATGGATGCTTTAGATCATATTGATCCAATGGATGATTATGGTCACATGACGTCGGCTCACGACGCTGCAAAAGAATTTGTAGATGATCTAAAGGCTAAGAAGAGTGTAAAAGAAAATGACGAGCCACACGACTTCATTAAAGCAGCTATTGAATCTGCTTCTGGCGATAAGATTAGCCATACAGAGTATGATGATTATGACCAGCTTATTTACTGGAGTACAAAAAATCCTAATGTAACTTACTCTATTAATGACGACGATCAAATTATAAAGTATGACGGCGAGACTGGTGAGAGATATTCAATCGGAGATTTAAGAAGCTATGACGAGCCTACTGACGACTACGATTACGAACCAGACACTGATGCTGACTACGAAGAGCCAAGAGATGATTTCGATATGGCTGGTGATTATAATGATGGTGAGTTCTGGGAAAGTGATGTTAAGCAATTTAAAAAGATAGCTGGCGTTAAGGAAGATGACTATAGCGGAGATCCGTTCTCTGATGTATATGATGATAGTGAGACTGGTGATACTGCTTCTATGGGTAACATCAACGAATGGAATCCTGACAAAGAGTGGGATGAGGAAGATGATGAGGAAGATAATGGCCAAGACTACCCAAGCGACGAAGATTTGTTTGGTCTAGGAGAAGATGCCGACGTTAATAAAATGGCAGGTGGTTTTAAGTTCAAAGTGGGAGATGTAGTTAATTCAAAAGTTAGTAAAGGAAATAAATTAGTTGTTCTAATGGCTTTTCCTAACTTAGAAGCAGCTTACGAAGATAGAGGTGAGAGTGAACCTGATACCTGGGAGAGTTCTATTGTAAACGGCGAGGTGGGACCTGTTAGCGACGATGTTGCAAATAAACCTTGGTACCTAACCTGGACTAGAGAAGTAGAGGGAGAAAACCTACTTACATGCGATCCGGAAGAGTTTTTATCTAAGTAATTTAAACTAACTTATATATTAGCACCCTCTTTAAACGGAGGGTGTTTCTATTTATATATGTATGGACGACAAGCAAGTACTTAGATACGTAATAAACGGCTTTGAGCTAATTCCTGCTAAATTCGGGTTTGAGAATTCGTATACAACTAAGAACGGAAAGGCTACGAAGGAATTATCTAAGATCATTAACGATCGCATTAAGAAGAACTTTCCTCAAACTAGAATTAGAACATCCTACGATCCTACCTATAAAACTATTAACTTTTACAGAACGATGATGGAATCAATCGGTGATAAAGCTGCAAAGCTCTTAGTAGAACTCTTAGAAGCTCGCAGTCAATCTGTTACACGTAAAGTGAGGGATGAAATTGTTAAATTAGGAGTTAAAGATCAATTTAGAGCTGCGTCAACACCTAATCGTATATTCTCTAAAACCACAACTCCTACAGAGTTTGAAGATTTCTTAACGGCAAAAGGTTTTAAAGATATAAAAATTTTACCCGCTGGAGAAGGGGATAGTTCTAAATTTCCTACTTTTGAATTTAAAAGTAAGGAAATGAGCGACAAAGACGAAAAAGTTCGAATTGTTCTAGCAACTGGTGTTATAGCTGGTGCAGAAGGAGAAGAAAAGCAAAGAGCAAGTATTAGCCAAAAGCTTGAAGGTAAGGTTATAACCCTAGACCTTGGCAACGGAAAGAGTTACCCTAATATAGATGGCTTTAGAAAAATTCAAGGTAATGTAAAAGCAGACTTTGCCTTTACTAGCGGCGGTGTCGATACTATCTTCATCCAGCACAAAAGTTTATCGCATCAACAAATGTCGGGTATTAAGAAGTTTATGAACGCTGATGGTACCTCTAAGTATAAAGAGATAAATGAGCTTATTGCAAAGACTAGGAAAAGTATAGAGTCTAATAAGGGTGATAAAAAACGCCTAGAAGGTAAAGTCGAAGTGCCTATCGAGAGTGAAAATTTAAAGAAGGAAGCGGTTTATGGTACGAGTGCAGAGCCGGGAGTATTTTCTTTGAATGTAGTTGAAGTATATGCTATAGGAGATCTAAAACTAGATAAATTAGCAGAAAATAAGTATAAGCTGGTTGCAAAAGATCTATATGTCTACCCAGAGATTCCTAAAGGAGAGAATGAGCCTGTGTTAGCTGCAACTTATAGAAAAGGTAGAAAACAGCTAGGTATTCAAGATGTTAGATTTGGAATCTACCCTAAAAGCTATATTAAAAAGTCTTAACTATTTATTACTATGATGAAACTAGCAGACCTTCTTGAATTGAATACGCAGCCTAGCGAAGAGGTTAAGATGAAGAATTTCCTTAATCGTGGGTCAAGAGACCAAGCTGACGTATTTACTACAGACCATCCTGAAAATACTAACTCATCGCAAAGATACAATAACGGCTATCCGTGGTCATTTGATGATCCAAGCGGTATTTTTGAAGAAGATGATGAAGATGAGTTAGGGTTTGAATTGACACCGTGGGAAATATTAGAGGGCTCAGTTGAATGGGCATTAAGAAAGGAATATGGAATTAAAGATGAAGAGTTTTATAACCTAGTATTAGAAACAGGAGGGAGTCATGAAACTAATAAAAGAAAAAAAGAGGGCATTCATATTGCAGAGTACTATATATCTCTTTTAAAAAAGGAAGGCTATGAGGATGTAGAAGATTTAATAGAGGTAGCAGAAGATAGGCTTCCTGAGGATTTTGAGCAGATGAGTGGGAAGGATCAGATAAATGAACTAGCATTAGCGCTTTGTATGGATAGTGCTTACGGTATTGTGAGTCTAGTCGTAAGTGATTATATACTTTTGGATATAAGAAAAGAAGATGTAGGTTTAGACGGAAATAGACAAGTGGTCAATAAACTTGGCGCAACTGGATTTACTGCTTTTTCTCAAAACGAAACAAAGCGATTTCAAGAAATGGCTGGCATCTTTGAAGAAGATGGTGCAGATGAAAGAATACACCAATCCCTAATTGGCAGAGAGTTCCAAACTCTTGAGGATTTGGCTAAGATGGCTTCAAGAATGAGACAAAGAGGTTTTGCACAAAGTGAAATCGAAGAATTTGTAAAAAAATACCTAATTTAATTATATGGAACAATTTAATATGAAACAATGGCTTATGGAAAATAAGTCTGGAATGTATTCAAAAGTAAGGGAAGAGGAAGATGGGATGGAGGTTTCTTACGAGGAGCTTAAGAGACATGTAGAAGGTCTATTAACAGCAGCAAAGGTAGATTTAGATGAACCTGCTTATTACTTAGGTGGTAGTGGAATGGGTTTTGGTGAAGACTTTGAAGAAGTTTCAAGTGCAAGAGAAATCGCAGAAATAGTTGCAGATGAAATATATGATTACGTAACGACGGTAGAGGGAGGTGAATCAGATCTTAGCTCTATGAAATTAAGTGATCCTAAAGAGTGTGTTGGTGAATACAACGAAGAATTTAAGCCTATTATAGAAAAAGAAAATTTAGTTCCTAAAGTTCAATTAGAAGATTCTGAGGTAGATTATGCTTGGGAAGTATGGCAAGCAGATGCTTTTCTTAATAAGATTAAAGGTACTAATTTCTCTTTAAATGAAATGAATCCTGCTGCTTTAGGTGCTCCACAAGCTGCGGCCGATGCTGCTATGCAACAACAAGATGATCAAATTGGTACTTATGTTGATGATGCTGAGATGGGCGAAGCTTATGGAATGGAAGATAAACCTGATCCAGAGAAATATCAAATCGTAAGAGATGAAAAGACTGGTGATATAATTAAAGCTACTAACGACGAAGGAAGTGTCTTCAAAGTTGGTGATACAGTTAAGATGGGTAAGATTTCTCCAAGAATCGGAGCCTTTAAAGAAGAACAAGGTAAAGTAAAAGCAATCGTTACAACTGGATTATTTTCTCAAGCTATTGACATCGACGGCCTAGAAACTGAAGTAAAAGAGGATGTGGGTGTTGGTTACGTAATGAAAGTAGCCCCTGCTGATCCGGATTCTAGGAGATTCTAAGAGAAAAGTTGGAAATGTGGAAAAAAACTTGTAACTTCTTTGAATAATTAAAGATTATAACTTTTAAGGCTTTTAAAGAAAAGTATAAAAGAGAGAAGAAAAAGAAATAAAAAATGAAGCAAATAAGGGTTTTAGGGTTACCTAATTGTAGTTGGTGCGAATCTTTGGTTGAACATTTAGATGATGCTGAGATTCCATATACTTTCATCGACGTTAATAAAAACGGAGCTTTAGCTGATGAGATGGAAGAATTCTTACAAACCGACCTTTATCCTATAGTAATTATAGAAAAAAATACAACTGCTTACTATCTTTCAAGACCTAACGACGCTGAAAGATTAGGCCGAAACATACTCCCAAATGGCGATATGGCTGTTGGCTACTTCTCGGTAGAAGCGCTTATGACTGAAATAGATTACATATTAAAAAAATAAACATGCGTTATAAATCACTGGTTACAAACAAGTTAGAGTCTTTAAATAATAACATCTCTAGCCTCAACTCTATCCTCTCCCAGCAAAATCTTACAAGAGAACAGCTAGACAACTGGATTGAAACTGTAAAGAATAAAATTGCAGAGATTCAGACCTTAGTTAACACTGAACAAGAGACTTTCTAAAAAAAGTTGCTTTCCGGCTTAAAAAGTAGTATGTTAATAGCAAAAACTATTTTATATGCTATCAGCCGAACAAATTCAAAGTAATTTAGAGCTATTCTATTCTAATATTGAGACTTACATTGCTGAGCCTCGTAAAAGTCAATTACTAGCCCTTTATAATAAGCAAGAAGAAATACTAGCGTTAGCTCCAGCATCTTCAAAAGCTTCTTTCCATAATTCATTTCCAGGTGGATATGTAGATCATATTAACCGAGTAGTAGCAGCTGCTTTAGCTGTTAGTACTGTTTGGATGGAATTTGGAGCTGATACAGATACCTTCACAAGAGAGGAGTTAGTATTCTCAGCAATCAATCACGACTTAGGTAAGTTAGGTTTAGATGGCAAGCCTCGCTACATCCCTAACGATTCTGAGTGGCATGTAAAGAATCAAGGAGCTAACTACAAGCCTAACGGAGAGCTTCCTTTCTTACCAGTTCAAGATAACTCACTATTTATACTTCAGTCTGCAGGTATCCAACTTTCTGTTAACGAATACATTGCGATCAAGATTCATGACGGTCTTTATGATGACGGCAACAAGGCTTATCTAATTTCAGGACAAAATGAATCTAAATTAAGATCTTCTCTAGCTCTTATCTTACATCAAGCTGATATGCTTGCTTCAAGAGTTGAGTGGGAGAAAGAGTGGTTAGGAAAAGTAGGAGTTCCTACTAAGAAAGAAGTTAAACCTTCAACACCAGGTCAATTTAAACAACAAGCTGATATGAAAAAACTATCCAGCATTGGTAAAGGTAACCCTGGTTTATTAAACGCACTAAAAGGATTATAATATGACATTTGGAATTATCACACTAATTTTATGGGTAGCTACTATTGTTGGATGGGTTATTTATAACCTATATCAAAAAAATGTTAAGCTAGAGACCACAGTACTTAATCAAGCCGCATTTATTGCAGGCTTACAAGCTCTAATCGGAGAATCAGAAAAAGCTCTTAAAGGTTTAGATGATAAGATTTGGTTAGAGAGTGATAAGGATTTACAGACAGTTTTTCAAAACCTAAAAGCAGTACAAGACGGCTTAAACCAATTCAATAGACGATAGTAATGGATGATATTTTTAAAGTTGAAGAACCTGAATCGATCCTAACAAAGGATGGTAAGATTAGAAAAAGAAGACCTAAAAAATCAATAGACTACTTTACATTAGATACTCAAGCAGCTATATTAGAATATAGAGCTGAGACTTCTCAAGCTAAGCGAAACAAAATCTTCAACGAAAGGATTTACTACGCTTTCTATAAGTTAGCAGAAAATATTATTCACACCTTCAAGTTCTATTATACAGAAGTAGATAATATTGATGAACTTAAACATGAAGTAATTGCTTTTCTTTTGGAAAAACTACATCTCTACGATCAAACTAAAGGAAAGGCTTATTCTTATTTCGGTACAATTGCTAAAAGATATTTGATTGTTTACAATAACAACAACTATAAACGTCTTAAAGGTAAAGCAGCTGTAACAGAAGTAGATGAAGATAAGACTATCTTGAATACTTTAGTGTTAGAGCAAGTTGACGAACTAGAGCAGACTAGTTTTTTTGATGTATTTGTTAGTCACATTGACGATAATCTCCTAGAAATATTTCCAAAACCACAGGAAGCTAGAGTAGGTGATGCTATTTTAGCACTTTGTAAACGCAGAGAGCATATCGATATTTTCAATAAGAAAGCTCTTTTTATATATATTAAAGAGATTACAGACGCTCCAACTCCTACTATTACTAAAGTCATAAAGACATTGAAGGAGATTTACAAAGGAATGCTTAACAAATACTTAGAGGAAGGCACGGAAATCAACATTTTCAGTCGCTAACTATTTATTTAAAATAGATTTATGGACTTTGACTTTGAATTATACGAAGGAAAGAAGTATTCTGACTTAATGAAGGATATCGTAAAGAATCACAAAAGTAAGCAAAATCAGATTAAGGTTCTAGTAGACCAACTTACTGAGATGGTTAGTGAGCCTGGTGATGCAGTTGTTGTTGTTCCTCTTATCAAAGGATATTTAGATTCCGATATCAAGAATGATGAAGCTCTTGTAAAACTAGCTCAACTAGCTCAAAAATCTGTAGCACCAGCAGCAGGTGATGGTGGCGCCTTTAGCGATAAAGATTTAGAAATGCTGTTCAGTGACATACACAAAAATACAGCTCCTTTAGAAAAAGCTGAGATAAAAGAACTTCCTAACATAGAATAATAATGAGCTTTAATCCTACGTTTGTCAACCAGATGGCTTCTTCAGCCACGCAAGTGCCAATGGGTGGTCAAACACCCTATATGTTGGCAAGGGTTGTTCACGTAGTAACAGGTCCTTATTTACAGGGTACTAATATACCAGACATATACTACCAAAACACTAGCGATCTAGGAAAAATCACATACCAATTGATGGATAATATGCAAAGTAGTACTTTGGATAGTGATGGCAATCCTCCTGCTAGACCAATTTATTCTTCTTTAAAGCAATATCCTATTGAAGGTGAGTTTGTATTACTAGTGCAAGGACCTAGCGTAGCTCTTAATGAAAATAGAGACAATAGAGACTTTTATTATCTACCTCCTTTTAATTTATGGAGTGCAACTAATCACAATGCATTGCCAGATTTAGGAGACTATAGTCAATGGGCAAATACAGATGTACGCGATTACGAAACTAGTTTAGCGACTAATCAACCGGTAGATTTATCATCTACTGCTTCTATTGATTATCCACTTAATCCTAATTTTCCTGAAAAAAGTAATATAAAAGAATTAAGACAGTTTACTGGTGACATCACAATAGAAGGTAGGTGGGGCAATTCTATTAGGTTTGGATCAACTTCTCAAATTGATAAAGGAGAGAACTACTGGTCAGCTACTGGATCAGCTGGTAGTCCAATTACTATTATTAGAAATGGTCAAGGGGTTCAATTAAATAACGAAGGTTGGATACCAACTGTTGAAAATATTAATAGAGATCCTTCTTCAATATACCTGACTAATGGACAACAGATTGTTATTGATGATATACAAAATAGTTTTAGTTTAATAAGTTTCCAAGTTAATTTAGAAACTACTCAGACAGTTTCAATACCGTTACAACAACAATTAACAAGTATTGAAAGTTTATCTGCAGCTGAACAGGATAGACGTATTGCTAATGCAGAATCACAAACTCTTAATCCCTAATGTACACACCTCAATTTCCATATCTAGGTAACCAAGTCATTATCTCATCGGGTAGATTTGTAGCGCATTCAAAGGATGATTTTATCTTCTTATTTGGTAAGAAGGGTATAGGATTATCAACACCAGCAACTGTAAACTTAGATGTTAATGAGAGAGTTATTATAGCTTCTCCAAAAATAGAATTAGGCTATCAAGCTGAGATTAGAGGCGACTCTGTATTGCTTGGAAACAAGGCTGTAAAACAACTAAGTGACTTGTGTGATGCTATTCAAGCATTGAGTGCAGCATTAGCACAACTAAACGCTGCCGCAATTGAAAAAGCAGTACCTGGTATAGTACAAACTAGCACAGTATTAGCTAGTCAAGCAGCTACTGTTAAGAATCAACTGAATAATAATTGTTTATCTAAAACAACTTATACATTATAATGGCTACTATAGGAGATTCATTACAGAAACTAGTAACCAACGCTTCAAAAACGTTAGGAGAGTTTCAAGTAGGAGCTAATAAGATCCTATGGGGCAGTGGTAATATCCAGCCTAAGCAAACGGTAAAGTATGACGCAAAAGCTGGTGAATATAAGTATACTACAACTCCAACCAAAGCAACACCTCCTAAGACAGGAAGCTTGATAGAATCAGGTTTATTTAATGCATTGGATGCTATTAATAAAGTTGATATTTGTAATATTCTAACCTACGCATACGATAATGTTAATGCTAAAGCTCCAAAAAAATCAGATAGAGCACAAAATCCGACAAGTCAGCAAAAAGCATTATATAAACTTCAAGATAGTTGTACAGACATTGTTTCTTATATCGATAAATATACAGCTTATCCTAACGTAATTATAGGTTCTTATGCAACCGTTGGTCCTGATCCTCAATCACTAGGAGCTACAGCTACAACACAAGAAGTTCCTCCGGAAAGCTTATCAGGCACTACAATACAAAAATATAATCTATATAATTTAATCCTTACAATTACCGATACTTTTGCAGTAGGAAACAGTAGTACAGGTACTATTTTGACTAAAGAAGACGAGGCGTTAATTACTCAGGTTCCAACGTTAGGAGCTAATATTAATGTAATAGATAACTTTATACGAAGTACAAATAGGTATACAGATTATAGTCAAATTACAAACGAAGATCTTGCTAAGATAAGAGCCTCAATAAATACACTTAGGGCTGTCTGTGTAACAATTCAAAACTTAGACTTTAAGAGAGCTATTGTAATAGCTGGTAATTTTTTAAATATAGATGTGCGAAATGAACTACAAGAGTTAAGTAAGTTCATGGATCCACTTAAACTTATTCCAACCTTAAGGCAAATTAACAGTGCAATACAGTCATTTATTAGGGTAGCTCAAAAGGTACAAAATGTAATAAACTTAGGTCAATTTTTAATTAAGCTTACTTTATTACTAATAAAAGTGTTTAGGTTCTTATTATATTATTTTGGTATCTTACCAATACCAATGCTTTACTTTACGTACGGAGCACAGTCTAAAATAAGTGATGTAAAAGACGCAGCAAAGGATAATGTATCAGGTTTAGCTAGGGTACTTAATGGACTAAATGCTTTATTAAGTATAACAACTATTTTTGTTCGCTATCTTTTAACAAATGCTGTAGAATTACAAAGAAGACTTCAGATTTTACTCTTAAATTTAGAAGTGTGTGAATCTATGAAAGGTTCAGATATACTAGATGAATTAAGAAGAACATCAGAAGCTCTAAAAATTTTAGAAACTCAATTAGGAGATTACATAAGAATGTATGATTCTAAGACAGATCCCGAAACTGCAATATTTGGATCTTACGATATCAGAGTTGTAGACGAAGAAGTTACTGATCAAAGTATACCAAATAAGCGTAGAAGAGGGATAGCTTTGGATCAAAACGGCTTTATAGTAACACAATCAGATTTAACTTTTGCAACAAATGCAAGTATAATCATAAACGAAGTTAAACTGAAGCTCATGGCAGCAGGCTTGGTTCAACCGAGCTTTGGAGCCCTGAATGGAGCAGACTTAGCTATCATAAGCGAATCCTTAAATTACCTAGACAATAACGATGTTTTACAGGATGATCTAAATATTCAAACCTTTGAAAATCAGGACACTCCTGATAACCTTGATGAGTCTCAAGGACTAGGATTGAACGCATTCTTGAACAATTTACCAGGGGGTAGACGTCTTAGAAAGAGAGTTAGGAGTTCATTAGGCTCTGCTTCTAGTCAGTTAGCAACCCAAATAACCGCTGAAAAACAAGCAGCAGCTAATGCATTAAAACCAAAATAACATTCAAAAACCCGTAAATAAAATATTTATAACATATGGCAAAAGTAGACGCACTTAGAAAACTGATCCGCGAAGAAGTAAGAGCGGTATTTCAGGAAGAACTTGCAGGCATTCTAAAAGAAGCTATTATGGTTAATAAAGGTCAACAACCGATAACCGAATCAGCTGCTCCGAGAAAAGCACAAGTTCCTGGGACTCTCAATGCGCAGAGACCTAAACCCTTAATGGCTCCTGTTTTAGGTGCTGGTAATCCATTAAATAGCTTATTAGCTGAAACAGCTGCTACTATGACTGCCGATGATTATGGTAGTTTAGGTGGTGAAAGTGTAGAAAAAGAAGCTCCTATTGTAGAGTCAGTTGGAGATATGTTTGCTAGTGCAAGAGCTAGTTCAAACCTAGATGCTATCCAAATTAATGCTGTACCAGACTTTACTGGTATAATGGCTAAAATGAAAGCAAACGGAGAAATTTAATGGCGTATAATTTAAGAAATATAAACGTATTAGACCTAAAACCTTCAACAGGTATTGGCGTTGGTTTACCGTTTTCTAACCCAGCGGTGTTTGAAACTGTGTATACTACGAAGGAGCAGTTAAGGTTTAATATGATTAATTTTTTATTGACCGATAGAGGTGAGAGAATTTTTAATCCAAATTTTGGAGCTAATATTAGAGCTCAATTATTTGAGCAAATAACTCAAGAAACTTTAGATGCTTTAGATACTCAGATTAAGAACGGAATAGCTCAATACTTTCCAAACGTAACAATTACTAGTTTGGAATTTCTTCCAGAACCTAACCGTAACACTTTACTAATTCAGTTTTCGTACGTAATAAATAACACCGGAGAATCCGATAATTTAATAATAAGCTTAGATGGCCAGTAAAGATATAAAATACCTTAATAAAGATTTTAACACCTTTAGAGAGGCGTTGATTGAGTATGCAAAAGCATACTATCCAACTTCTTATAACGACTTTTCAACATCGTCTCCAGGAACTATGTTTATAGAAATGGCATCCTATGTTGGAGATGTTTTGTCGTTTTATTTAGACAATCAACTACAAGAAACTTTCTTGGAGTATGCTAAGCAAACAAATAATTTATACAGCTTAGCTTATATGTTAGGTTATAGACCTAAAGTAACTTCAGCAGCTTTATTAGACCTTACTGTTTACCAGCAGCTTCCTGCTTCAGGAGCGGCATATCAACCTGACTTTAGTTATGCAATGACCATTGAGGAGGGGATGCAAGTTAGATCAAATATTAGCAATAATAACTTTTTTTACTGTCCTAATAAAGTAAATTTTAAACTATCTTCTTCTGTAGACCCTACTAATATCACGGTTTATACGACGGTTGGTGGCAATCCAAACACATATTTACTAGAAAAGAAAACGCAAGCCTTATCAGGTCAGGTAAAAACAACTACTTTATCTTTTGGAGCTTCTGAAAGATATGCAATAAGAACTATCAACGATACTGATATTATAGAAATTCTAAACGTAACAGATAGTGATGGAAATCTTTGGTATGAGGTACCTTACTTAGCTCAAGATTATATTTTGAAGCCTGTAGCTAATACGGCTCTTGCTTATCCTCAACTTTTCCAAGAAGCTAACCAAGTTCCTTATATCTTAGAAAGGATGGCAGTTCCTAGAAGATTTGTTTCTAGATTTAAAACAAATGCTACTTTAGAATTAGAATTTGGAGCAGGTGTGTCAGCAGCATCAGGATCAGTTCCAAATCCATTTAATGTGGGTATTGGTACTGTTAATGGTATTGATTTATTAAATACAGCATACGATCCAACTAACTTTGTTACTAACCAATCCTATGGAGTACCTCCTTCTAATACAGTACTAACTGTAAACTACCTTGTAGGTGGAGGAGCAAGTGCAAATGTACAAGTAGGTGAGCTTACAAACATATCATCAGCAGTTACTACTTTTACTAGTGTAGTTAATGCAAATACAGCTGCTGCTATTCAACAAACTCTTTTAACAGATAACTTAGAAAGAGGTGTTGGAGGTGGTGATGGTGATAGCGACGAACAGTTAAGATTGAATACCTTAGCAATGTTCCCATCTCAAATGAGAGCTGTAACGCAACAGGATTATCTAGGTATTGTATTAGGTATGCCTTCTAAGTTTGGACAAGTAGCCAAGGCTTATGTAACTAAGGATACTGCAATATTTGCACCTTATCTTGTAAACCAACCTGGTGAGAGAGATCCTTTAGCAACTTCTTTATATGTTCTGAGTTATAATGCAAACGGTCAATTTACAGCTCCAGGTCCAGCTTTATTAAAAAACATACAAACGTATCTAGGCGATTATAGAATGTTAACAGATACGATTGTTATAAAACCAGGCTACATAATTAATATTCAAGTAAGCTTCGATATTATTGTAAGACCTAACTATGCTGCAAGAGAAGTTGTATCTGTTTGTTTAGCAACTTTAAAAGATTTCTTTAGTCGAGATAGATGGCAAATAAATCAACCGATTGTATTATCTACTATCTATACTTTACTTGATCAAGCAGCTGGAGTACAAACAGTTCAAAAGGTTACAATTAACAATATAGCAGGAACCTCATCAGGTTATTCTCCTTATAGTTATGATATATCAGGAGCAACATTAAATGGAGTAATTTATCCTTCTTTAGATCCAAGTATCTTTGAAGTTAAGTATCCTGACGTTGACATTCAAGGACGTGTAGTAACAACATAATAACATGGCAGTATATCAAATATTCGCATCAGCAGATGCAACGCTCTATTCACAATACCCAGTAAAAAATACTGGTAGAGATCCTATATTAGAGGTATCTGTGGATAATAATTTAGAAGATCTAAATAGATTTTTATACAGAGTAGGGCGTACTGAAAACCCTTATTATACTTACGACCTAGCTGGTGGTACGGGTGCACCTGCTGCTGCTTACCAAGGTTATTTTGCTAACCAAAGCGGCAGTACATACTTTGCAGTTGTAAGCGGTAGTACTTATTATGTAACACAAGAATTTAACACACGTAGAGCGGTTTTACAATTCTCTCCGGCTGATATACAAAAACTTTACACATTTGCTTCTTCTTCTATAAGTGGATCTTGGCAAGCAAATTTAAAATTATTTTTAGCTTCTGCACAGAACTTAAATACAACTTATTCATTACAAGCCTATCCTCTAACACAACCTTGGTCAATGGGGACAGGTCAGTATGCTCAATCTCCTCAATCTCAAAACGGTGTTAGCTGGAATTACACAGGACCTTCAAACGGATCTCCTCTTTGGGTTAATCCAGGAGGAACATGGAACGCAAACTTAACAGGTAGCCAATTCTTTGACTATATGTCAAATAAGGATGTTAATATGAACATCTCTGGTATTATGAATGCTTGGTTTAGTGGATCAATACCTAACTATGGCGTTATTGTAAAGCATCCAACAAGTATAGAAAACAATACTTCCTCGTTTATAGATCTAAAGTTCTTCTCGGTAGATACTCATACAATATATCCACCAACGATAGAATTTAAGTGGGATGATTCAAACTACTATCCGCAAGGAACTAACTATGTTTTAAGTGACCAAATTACAATTGTTCTATCAAATAACCCAGGTCTATTTAATCAAAACGAAGTGTATAAGGTGAGACTTGGAACTAGATACACCTATCCTGAAAGACAGTTTACAACTTCATCAGTTTATTTAACTAACTTAATTTTATCAGAAGATACATATTGGGCTATTCAAGACGTTAAGACTAATGAAATGGTTATTGACTTTGATGAGAACTATACAAAACTTAGCTGTGATAGTGTAGGAAATTATTTTACTTTATACACTAGCGGGTTGGAAATTAATAGATTTTATCGTATATTAATAAAGACTAACATTTTATCAACAACCTACGGTCCACTATCAGTGTACAATAACCAACAGTCAATATACAACGCTCTTTCTTTATATGGAACAGGAAGCTTAAGTCTTTTGCCTGCTGAAGAAGTTATTTATAGTGGCCAAAACTTGACATTTAAAATTGTAGGATAATGGATCAAGAAGTTAAATTAGTCAAAGAGGTTTATGGACGTAATACTTACACGAGAGTTGTTGACACAGCTTTCTCGGAATTATATCGACCAACAACTGTAACGGATGCACCATCTCAGATAACAGTTGAGCAGTTTTTTGATAACTACAATCAGTTGTTTTTTGAGATTCCTGCAATGGGAGAAGTAAACTCGCACGAGTATTTAGTTAAAAGAAGTACTGAGTATTTAGGTGGAGTGGTATTATCAGATAATGAAAGAGCTTATATAGAAGAAATTAATTCATTGAGACAACAATTGCTTGAGGCTAATCAAAATTACCTCAGCTTAACTAATATAGTATAATGGCAACAGTAGAAGTTAAATACATAGGATCTAACGGAGAGTATCAGGACTACGTGCCATCGGACAAAGCTCTCATTAATACCTCTCTCATAACTCCAACCTTTGGTGTATCGGAGAATGACTATATTGAGTACTTTATAAAAGATGTTGGAGGTGTAGTATTAAGTGCCAATTATTATACTACTCAATATAAACTTGGAGCCGTTGATCCTGTTACAGGAACTACTACAGCTTTATATTTGAATCCAGAAAGAGATGCTGCTGATGATGGGTATGATAGAGGTATTGTAAACGTTAAGTATAACTTCTTTAGAAGACAATTACTATCTCGTCCTAACCGTGAGCAGAACTTTTGGATCAAAGAAATATCTACAACTAGGAGAGAGATTAAGGTTGCTAGACAGGATCTATCAAACGAGCAGCTATTAAGCGCTTTTAATTCGTTTAACACACAACTTGCAGCAGATGCATACTATCCAGACTTTCTATTAAATTTTGGAGCAGATGTATTAGTTATAGGCATTAACGCAGCTTATGTTGAGGAAGCTGGAAGCGGATACATTGTATTTAAATTATACGAGCCACTTCCTATTGACATAGATTTAAAAGCTACTTTTTGGGTAGTAACTCAAGTAGCAGAGCCTGCTGAATTTAATGTATCTGTTACTATCGATCCTGAAAGAGTATTAGACACTCTTCCTATAAAAGGACCAAACTATAAGGTAAAGTTGGATCAATCGATAAGTCAAACAACTCCTTATTATTCGATAACCTCATTACTTGCAACATCAGTTTCTTCTTCTTTTCAGAAGTTTAAATCGTTGATGGATGAAAAAGCTATTCAAATTAACGTTGATTATAGTAACTTTGAAAACTTTATACACTTTTCTTCTGCAACAGAAAGATTACATAACTTTGTTTACAAGTTACAAGAAATAGAATCTTCTTCTGCTGCATTACAAGCACCTAATACAGCTACAGCAAAGATACAGCTTCAGAACGGTATTGATAATATCATTACTAAGTTTGATCCGTACGAATATTATTTATACTTTAGCTCTGCTTCAACAGCATGGCCTAAGTCAACGAGTATACAACCTTATAGTTTATATTCGGTAACATCGTCTATATCAACTAATTGGTTAGGAAGTCCTAACACATATCCAACTACTACGACAATGAGTATGTTCTACTCATCGTCTTACTACGATAATCAAAATAAAGACTTACTACAATACGCTACACCATCTTATATTAGAGATGATCAAAATAACCAACCTTATCTTGTATTCTTAGATATGATTGGTCAACACTTTGATAACATTTGGATTTACTTAAAGGATGTTTCTAACAGATATTCTGCAGAAAATAATCCGTTTGTAGGTATTTCAATGGATCAAGTTAGTGAGGCTTTACAGTCATTTGGTTTACAGTTATATACTAATACAAGTGTATCAGATAACCTTTACTATACCATGTTTGGTATAAACGATACAGGTTCTACTTTCCCAGTTACTTCTAGTAATTATGCTTCTGTTAATATTCCTAGTAGTAGTTTATATCCATTGCCAGGTAACGATTATTTAAGTAGCTCAATACATTTACCTCCGTTTGGTGAAGAAAAAATTAATAGATATGTAACTACTTTCGTAACTGCATCAGCAGGTGTTACTTCTAGTTTTGCAACATTACCTGCAGGTCAATTAACTGACGAAGTATACAAGCGTTTGTATCATAACTTAGCTTACTTACTTAAGACAAGAGGTACTGAGAGAGGTGTTAGAGCGTTGATTACTACTTTTGGTATTCCTGAAGAGATATTAAATGTTCACGAGTTTGGTGGCTACAATATTTACAGTGTAGCAGGTATTCAAGAAATAGCAAATAATAAGATTACAACAGGAAGTGTTTTACAATTATCAAGTAGTTTATTATCTCCAAACGTAACCCTACAGTTTTATCAAAATAATACAAATAAGAGTTCCATAGACCTTGAAATAGGCTTTTCTCCAGCAGATTCAATAAATGCTAGTATCACATCTTCTGGATATGTTACATCGTCTACACAACCTGGATATTTTAATATAATGCAGTATATTGGAGCTCCAAGCTTACAGTATTCAAGCTCTTATATTCCTCTTGATAAACTTAGTAACACTTATTTTAATGCTGAATATACAAGCAGATATAACGTTTGGGATTTTATTAGAGTAATAAAATATTTCAATAACTCGCTGTTTAAGATGGCGAGAGATTTTGTTCCTGCAAGAGCAAGTGCTAACACGGGTATTATTATCAAATCTCACATCTTAGAGAGAAATAAATATCCTAGACACGAACCTACAGCTACAACAAGCTCTTATAATGCACTTATAGTACCTGTAGAAATCTCAGGATCTGATGGAGGTGCTGTTATAGGAAACACTTATTATGTAGAAGCAATACCAATACAGTATCAGTCAAACTCGATTTACTTGGGTAACGCTCCTGGAATTGTGTACATGAGTTCTTCTAACAATATTCAAAAATATAATGGCGAGTTTAGTGGTAGTACTATTATAGGAGCAACTAATTATTTTTCACAAGAAGAGGTGTCTAGCTATGCTTTTTCTACTACTTCTTCAGTAGCCCCATCTCAACATGGTAGTCAGAATATAATGTTCCTAACTTACTCTGTAAGTCCCATATCTGAAAACGTATTCGAGCCAGTTAGATCTCAAAGATTTTATGATTTAGATTACAATACTACGCAAAATGCACCAGTTAACTTTGGTTTGATAACAAAATCAATAGCAGAGAGTAGTATTATAGGACCTATCTCACAGAGTGTACAGCCATATTCACAGTATGCTTATATCCAAGACTATAATTACTATTTCCGTCCAACAGTTGCAGCAAGATATGATGGAGTTAAGTTAATTGGACTAGCTTATAACACTTACAGTGTTGGTGATTTATCTTATGGAAACGAACCTGTAATTAACTACTACAGCAATAAAGTTGGATTCTTTACTCAAGTACAAACAAGTTCCTTTATACCAGGTAAAGTAAATGCTACATTAGCATATCTTGCGGAAGTATCAGGCGGTTTATTTGAACTAGATCAGAATAATAAAAACTGGGAAGATGTTCAAAATATATTTAAAGCGGGTACGACTCTAACTATTAAGCAATTTGATAATAGAAAATACTCTAATCAAAAAACAACAGATGGAGTAAAAAATATTTATAACAGCGGATACTCTTATACTCCACAACTTTACTTCCTATCAGGATCAGATAAAAAATTATATTTCCAATACGTTGGAGAGTCTGTAGGTGGTACATTCTCAGCCTTTAATAGTTTAGGTACAGGCTTAATAAGTGGTAGTGGAGTTCCAAGTTATCCGGTAACTTTGGAAAACCCAGCTCTCAGATCTGGACCAATTTATCGAATTTTTGATACTGCTAATCCTACAACCGACTACACAGCGAGTACTTCAACATCTTTCCCTACGTATTCTATTTCAGAAGCAGGACAAAAGCAATTCACATTTAACTTTGGTGTTAATTTTGAGTTCCCAGATCCTAGTACTAATCCAATAGCTAGCGGATCGTATTCTTTTGGAGTGTATCAGAAAACTCCTTCTAATCCGTTAGATATTTTAATAGGCGATTTGCAAACTGTAAACTTCACATCAAGCTATACTCCTGGTATTACAATAACAGGATCTATAGATAAAAACAGTGTTAATGCAAGTCCAGACACGGGTCTCAATCCAACCAACCTTGTATATCCGTACGCAACAGTATCAGGACCGTTTACTTTAACCACAGATGGATTATCTCCAACTGTAATTGGCGACGCTACTTCAACTATAGATGCTGGAGTATACAATTATACACAAGGAGGTTCTCCTATTCAAAAAATATTAGTAACCAATACGAGTGTCGACATAGCAGGTAGTTTTAATTTATATAATAGCTTAAATCCTACTATCTTAAATACCTTGCCACAAGGCGGAGGAGGAACGATTCCAGCTGTAAAAGTATCATCAGGCACTAGAACCTTTAATTATACAACACTACCAACTAACTTCTCACAAGGAGATTTAGTAGTATTTAAGTTTAGACAGGAAGGTATGTCTACTTCAAACTATACATCATCTGTTAGCATCGGAGCTGCAAATAGTTCATTAGCACCTGGTACAATTGCGGTAGGTTTGGGCGGATATCCATTCGCAACATCTAGTGCAGGTCTTTATGGTTTCATTGATAATATGGTAGATAATAGCCCGCTTGGTAGTAGAATTACATTAAACAGTAGCTTATCTGCATACTATCAGTACCAGTTTGTACCAGCATTTGAATCTGCATCTGTACTTTACACAAGTAGCTTATACAGTGCATACGGAGATGCAAATTATCCATTCAACCCAGAGCCAGGAGACAAGATAATCCTCAGAGATTTTAGTGGAATAAGCCAAGATCTTAATGTTTTAACATCGTCTTTTGATGCTCAAAACAGAGTGACTATAGATGTAGTACCTCAAATATTAGATAACTGGGTATTGAATCCAAAACTAATATCTAGATTCTTACTATTAAAGAGATACAAAGACGAGCAAAACGTCATATTAACTTTTAATAAAAATCCTGGCGTAACTTCCTATGGATTTGCGATACCTAACACAATTAATCCGCTTGTATTGGCTAACATAAACACATTACAAGCCGCAGTACAATCACAATTATTATCAAACCAATCATTACCAGCTATTGATACAATAAGCGGTGGAACTTTTGGTCCTTAAACTATTTATAAGAAGAAAAACAATTAAAACATGGCATATTTAAGTAACACGTCAGTCGTTGTAGACGCTATCTTAACTGACAAAGGAAGACAGTTATTATCACAAAATGACGGTTCATTCCAAATTACACAGTTTTCATTATCGGATGATGAAGTAGATTACACTTTATATAATCCAAATCACCCATCTGGATCAGCATTTTATGGGGAGGCTATCGAGAATATGCCTATTATGCAAGCATTCCCTGAGTCTCAACAGATTATGAAGTATAAGTTGATCACTCTTCCAAGAGGTACAGCTAAGCTTCCTGTAGTTAGCGTTGGATACTCATCAATCGTACTTAAGCAAGGTGCATCTATTACGATCACACCACAAACGCTTAACTACTTAGGTGCTACTTCAACCTTCGAACAATCAGGTTATACAGCTACAATAGGCGATGTTAGAACAACAGCAGCATTCAATGGTGTTGGTATAAACACCACTCAAGCAACTGCACTTAATACTGCAGGTGTAACAACTGTTGGAACCAACGTATCTAAGACAGTAATCGGTACTTCAATCAATATTACAGCTACAACTGTTAACACCCTATTTGGTAACAATACCATCTTATACACTACATTAACGATAACTGGCCGTGATTCAGGCGCTAGATTATTCATACCAGTTCAAATCACACAAGTAAAACAATAAGATAATGTCATTTACAGCTTTCGCCCCAACAGATTTCGTAATTAGCTCGGATTCGGTAACAGCTCCAGCTTGGAGCTCTAATCAACCAACCCTATCAACGTTCGCTACAGCTTCGTCAATAGTGAGCTCTACGATCAGTGCAGGTGCATTTTATTTAAACGTATATCAAACAGCCAGCAATGTTAACGGAGCAGCAACTCAGTTTTCAATTGCGTATGGTAATATAGTAGGTTCTGGATCTCAGTGGTATAATCCACTAGTAGCAGGAGTTTCTCCTTCCCTAACAACCTACAGACAGTACGAAACCGAAGTATACGGACCTGCAGTTTCAGGTACTATCCAAGGTTTTAACTTTGGTGGAGCAGCAACAGTGGCTCCTGATATCTTTGCTATCAACGTAGATAGAAACAGATACAAGGAAAACTTATTTCCAGGTACCTTTAACTTAAGTTTATCAGGTTCAGGAGGTCAAATCACAATCTGCGATAACAGTAATGACACCACAGTAGTAAATTATTTAGATTGCGGTAGAGTTTTTGATCTAGTATCAGGTTCTTTTGGTAAAGCTCAAACAGTTAGCTCGGTAGCTGGTCAAATAGCTCCGGGTTATACGGCATCAGGATCTTACGGATTCTACTTACCAGATATTGGAGTTATCCTTTTAAATGCTAGTGCACTTGCCTTAGGAGGTCCTTTAGGAGGTATTGGTTTGACTTTAGATCGTCAGAACTACGGATCTGGTAGCTACACTTTAGCAGCATCGGCATCTTATACTTCTACTAATAACACCTTCTTATATCAAGCAATTTCTAGAAGTGCTAACTTCCAGTTAAACTCTCAAGAAACGATTTCATCTAACTATGTGTTTGTGAGAATTGGTAACCAAGACTACAACTACTCATCTAATCCAACATTCATAACAGGATCAGGTAATGTATTATACTCAACAATGATTTATAGTCCACAAACTTATATTACAACAGTTGGATTATATAACGAAAGCACTGAATTAGTAGCAGTAGCTAAAGTATCAAGAGCATTGGTTAAGGATTTTACAAAAGAAGCATTAATTAGAGTTAAATTAGATTGGTAATAAAATAGGATAATGAGTAGATCATCAAATAGTCTTAGAACGTCCGATGTTATAACTACTCCAATCAAACTTAAATATTCTGCTTCTTATAGCAGCGCCGATTTATGTAATTCGGGTATTTCTGTATTGGATGGGGTGAATGGTGTTGTGACCATAACTGGCTCTATACCCCAAGAGACTTTAAACTATCTGTCTATAAGGCATTTATACTACTCAAATTTCCTCACAGGATCTTATTTGACAACTACTTCTAGTTTAGATAATTCCCTCCAATCTACCGCAGCATCTGGAACCTTAGACGCAGATAATAGACTTTTTCCAACTCAATCAGGAGCAGGTATTAGAATTATATCAATTCCAGTATCGGTTTATGGTCAACAAATTTCAAGAAACAGCTTTCAAGTAACTTCATCAGCCTATAATATTGTTGATGATGGTAACGGTAATCTAATAGACCTTAATTCAGGCAGTATTAACGTAGGTAATATAATATACCCTCAAGGTATGGTTATTATTACAAATCCTGATTACCAGGGCATGTTTCCTTACGGCCCAAAAGCCTTTAATGATTCTGCTACCTTCGCAGATTCATTTACTCCTAAAACACTAAATATACTTGCTAACGATACTAGTGGAACAGGTACATTGGTACCTGGTTCTGTTGTTTTATCAGGTGGAGATGTTGCCTTATTTACAAATAATTTAGATGGCACTGTTACTTTAACTACTACAACTCCTGGAATTTACACGACCTATTATACGGTTCAATCTGCAATAACAGGGTCATGTAATTATACCAGTAATACAGCTTCTATAAGTATAGAGGTAACAGTGACTCCTACAACGACAAGTACAACTACGTCAACTACAACAGTAACGCCGACAACTACATCAACCACAACAGTACCGACGACTACTACATCAACTACAACGGCTCCAACTACAACGAGCACAACCACGTCGACTACAACGGCTCCAACTACAACTACTACGTCGACTACAACTGCTCCTACGACAACTACGAGTACGACTACATCGACTACAACATTACCTCCGACTACTACATCAACTACGACTAGTACAACAACAGGAGCTTACTTCTATTATACGATTAGAAAGTATGATTGTAACAACTCTTGTGCTTATGTATCACCTGACTTAGTTGGTAGATCAAGCACTGCTTTATCAACAATTGACGGCTTGTATTACAAAGTAGGCTCGTTTACTTACCAAGTTCAAACTGAGGTATTTGGACCAAGCTATGATGTTAACTTAGATGGCGCACCTACAAATGCAGACTGTACAACGGCTTGTGGACTTACTACAACTACTACGTCGACTACAACAAGTACGACAACTGTACCGCCGACTACAACAAGCACTACGACGAGTACAACAACAGTACCTCCTACAACTACGAGCACAACTACGTCAACTACGACAGCAGCTGCTCCAGCAACAACAACAACAACAAGTACAACCACGGCTCCAACTACTACGTCGACTACAACCAGTACAACTACAGTTCCGCCAACAACGACAACCAGTACAACTACGTCTACGACTACTGTAGGAGGCTTTGATTATTTCTTAGCCGATGAGTGGACTTGTTTATATCCAGGCTGTAATGCAAGTACAACAGGAGTTTCGGTGAAACTTCCATCAGGAACCTATAACTTGTTAGATTGGTTTGCGACAGATCCAATTAGTGGAGTAGTTTACCAACTGCAATCAGTATCATCGTTTGATGCAGGAGCAGTGTTATTACAAAGTGGTGCCTATTCAAGTTGTAACTTAGCTTGTGTAATATAACCTAGACTATTGATATTTATATAAAAGTATAAAAATGGCCCTAACATTAAGAACACAAAAAGGATCTCCGCTAACATGGGAAGAAGGAGACGACAATTTAACATATCTTAGTCAATCAATATCTTCATCTGTAAATGGTGTAGCAAAGTTTTTTCCTGTATTTGGAACAGCTAACTCAGTGACTAGTAGCTTAGTATATCAATCAGGAAGTGGTGCTTATTATGATACAATTGTAACCTTTATAGCTGGTATATCTGGATCTAGCGCTAACTTTACAGGAAACGCTTATGCTAATGCATTTTACCAAAATTCAAGCGAAAAAGTAAAAACAAATATAGAGCCGTTTACTAAGTCTGGTTTAGATATATTAGAAAGTGTTGAAGTTTCTACTTTTAACTACAAAAACAATTTAGAAGATACGCATATTGGATTTATAGCGGAAAGAACTCCTAGCGAATTATCAACAAAAGATCAAAATACAATGGATATTCCATCTACAGTAGGTGTGTTAATTAAAGCTGTGCAAGAATTAAGTGCTAGAGTTAAAGAATTAGAAGCAAAATAAAAAATTAAGGATGTTAGAGTCAGGATCATTTCTTACAAACCAAGAATTCAATTCATTAGGTTTTTCAGTAAAAACAACCGCATTACCGGATGATGGGTTGCTTCCTGATTTTAGTGACGTTGTAGCAGCTTATTGGGTTCAGCCAAACTCTTCAGCATTCCAAGCAGATCAAGCTGGAGTGATTTATCAAACAATGACAGCAACCTCAGGATGCTTAGTATGTCCTCCAGGATATACTTCTGCTAACGACGGACAGACCTGCTATAGCTCTTCAACAGTTGCCGCAATAACAAGTAGCGTTCAATTAAATACTGGAGCTGCAGTAGCAAACAATCTTTACGGTAGCGTTGGAGTTGTATTTTACCAAGTTGGTGGATACGATGCAAATGGCAATTCGCCGGAGCGCGTGTATGCTTGGGTTGGAGATCCATCGTCGCCACGTGTAGGTGAAACGCCTATTATTAATTATTATTGTGGCTTAAATGGTAGATTAAACAGAGCAGGGGTATGGGCAAGAAACAATCCATTATGGCCAGGTGCAGGAAACTATCCTGGATTTCTTAGCTTATGTGCTTCAATAAATGTTCCGACTACAAAAACTTATTATGTTGGCTTAGCTGGAGATAATGATATGTCTTTTACTGTTAATGGTAGAGCGATCGTAACTCAAGTAAACACAGTACCAGAACCTTTATATGCAAATTTCACTATTTGGCACGTATATCCAGTTCAACTAAACGCAGGTCCAAACGTTATTCAACTAGGAAACTGGAATAGAGGTCTTACGGGCTCTTTTGCTTGTGAAATATACGACCTTCCTGTAAACCAACTTACCTCTTCTAATTATTTAAATGCAGTTGAAAATAGCGCAATATTCTCATCTAGGGATTTTGTTGAAGGAGGCCCTAAAGCTAACCAAGGATTTTGTACAAATTACACTTGTCCGGTAAGCTATTCATTGGATACAAGCACTTTTATTCCAACTTGTAAAAGAATTACATATGTTAGTTGTTCGGTGCCGCCAACAACAACAAGTACAACTACGAGTACAACTACAATAAACCGTACTTGTGAAGTATTTGCACTGAATACAGACGGTAATCCTTTCCTGTTTAACCCAGTAATTAATTCAACTACTTACTTAACTCCAGGTACATCTAGTTATTCGTTTTTTGATGCAGGTGCCATTTTTGGCGGTTTTGATCCTCTAATAGGTATTAGAACAGATGCTGCAATGGTAACTACTAGCGAAACAACTCGCAGAGTGTTTTTATTAAATAATGAGAATGGTTCTAGTAATAGTAGATTTATTGACGTCTACAATGTTAACGTAAATGCAGCAACAATAACTTTTTCATCTCGCTTAACCTTAGCAGATACGATAGTTTACGGAGGCATTTGTGCCAAAGATACTAATACTTTAATTGCTGTAAATTCAGGAGGATTCGGTAATGGTTCTGTTTTTGAGATTAACGTTGCAGGATCTCAGCCTCTTGCTAGAACTTTGAAGTTTGAAATAGAACTAATCAGACCTACAGATGCAGTTTATACAACTAATGGTAAATTAATCGTACTCGGAAAAGGCATAACTGGCAATACTAGTAAATATTATATACAACAATATGATTATGTTACCGGTATTAAAGAGTTTTCACAAGAATTAACTCCGCCTGCTGGTAATACAAAAGGAATAGCAGGTCTTGCAGAATACGGAAATGGAATATACATATTTTGGTATAACCCAGCCACTGTTCAGAGAATACAAACAACACCTCCTTACACAGTATCATTCGTTACAGCAAGAAATACAAACTTAGGTGCAGCATCTAGTCCAGAGTGTACAACAGTTAGTTTTACAGTAACAGGATCAACAACTACTACATCGACAACAATAGCACCTACTACAACAAGTACTACTACGTCGACTACTACAGCAACTCCTACTACAACGACTACTACAACTAGCACAAGTACTTCAACTACGACTGTAACTCCGACTACTACGTCGACTACTACAGTACCACCTACAACAACGACAACAAGTACATCAACTACGACTGTACCTCCGACAACAACCAGTACAACGACATCAACTACTACTGTAACTCCGACCACTACGTCGACTACAACTAGTACAACCACTGTGACTCCTACTACAACAAGTACGACCACAGTACCACCAACCACAACATCAACAACTACGGTACCGCCAACTACTACATCAACTACTACTAGTACAACGACCGTACCACCAACTACGACAAGTACTACTACATCAACTACTACTAGTACAACGACCGTACCACCAACTACGACAAGTACGACTACATCAACTACGACAGTAGAGCCTACTACAACATCAACTACGACTAGTACAACGACAGTAGAGCCTACTACAACATCAACTACGACTAGTACAACGACAGTAGAGCCTACTACAACATCAACTACGACTAGTACAACTACTGTGACTCCTACTACAACTAGTACAACTACGTCTACTACAACTGCTTTAGATGTATGGTATCAAATAACTAATTGTGCAGATAGCTCTATAGCATATTCTCAAAGCTATCCATTTGGAACGTTTGCAATTAACGATAGAGTAACATCTCCAGGAAACACATGGGTAGTTACAGGGTACATAACAACCGATCCAGGTGGCACACTGTATGCTATTACAGCAACAGGATTTATTAACTGTCCAGGTACTACTACTACAACATCGACTACAACTGTTCCGCCTACTACAACAAGTACGACAACATCGACTACAACAGCAGTAGGATGTCAGCAGATAGTTCTATATCCTGATAACGTTACTGCATGTGCTCACGCTGGAGTATTGACATTGTTTGATACGGATAATGCTATTAACCCAACAGTACTTTATATACTAGGTGGCTGTGGAATAAGCCCAGTAGCTGGTGGAAACCTATGGTATTCTCAGGGACCTGGCGCAGATAGTTATCAAGTAGATAATAGTGGTAATATCATTGCTACGACTGCATGTCCTTAATTCTTCCCATTC
>Ga0181352_1000109_pt1 | contig 37913 bp, 51 predicted proteins | sample Fa13VDMLBSN_FD_130103 | JGI IMG/M metagenome (GOLD analysis project Ga0181352, IMG submission 130103) | Freshwater viral communities from Lake Michigan, USA - Fa13.VD.MLB.S.N | ecosystem: Environmental > Aquatic > Freshwater > Lake | place: USA: Michigan | collected 2013-09-23 | reverse complement strand
GCTGAGACGCCAGGCCAGTACATCGAGGTCTACGAGCTTCACGGCGTCCTTCCTGCGCACTGGCTGAATCATGACAATGGCGACAAGCGTGAGGGAGATGCTGGATGGATTGCGCCTGAGTACGATCACAAGGAGTACACGCGTCAGATGCATGTCGTCGTCTTCTACACTGGCGACGACCAAAAGAAGAAGGGCCTTTGCCTCTACAAGGGCAAGGAAAAGGAGAACCCTTACATGGCGAAGAAGCGCGACGGCATCTACGGCCGCGCCTGCGGATTCGGCGGCATCGAGGAGCTATTCGAGCCTCAGACCTGGGTCAACTACTCCGAGATTCAGATCAAGGAGATGCTCGATGTCGCGTCGATGATGATCATCAAGACGAACGATCCGAAGTTCGCGCAGCGCAATAACATCACGGACCTTCAGAAGGGCGAGATCGTCGAGCTCGATGAGGACAAGGAGGCATCACAGCTCACGATTCAGCCATACAACAAGGCGCAGTTCGACCAGGCGACGAAGGAGTGGGAAGCTCGCGCGATGGTCATCGGCTCCGCATCCGAAGGCTCACTCGGTAAGAATCCTTCGTCCGGCACGCCGTTCGCGCTTCAGGACCTCATCGTTCAGGAGGGCAACGGAGCGCACGAGTATCGTCAGGGTCAGCTCGCCGTGTTCATGGCGGAGATCGAGCGCGAATGGATTCTTCCATGGCTCGTCGATGAGATGAACGAAGGCCAGACCTTCCTTGATGAGCTGTCGCTTGACGAGCTTCAGTACGTCGCCGACCAGGTTCTCACGAACGAGATCAATGACCGCATCAAGGCGAAGATGCTCCTCCCGGGCATGAAGGCCGAGATGATGACACAGGAGGGAGCCGATGCGCTGCGTCAGGTGCTTCGCGAGGAGTTCATGAAGGCAGGACCGAAGCGGTTCCTCGAACTCATGAAGGACGAGTTGCGTGATATCCCTATTGATGTCGACACGAACATCGTCGGCAAGCAGAAGGACCTTGCAGAGATGGCCGCCAAGCTCACGAACATCTTCCGCGCGGTCATCGCGGACCCTTCTGTGCTTCAGCACAAGGGCATGGGCGACCTGTTCAATCAGATCATCGAAGCGTCGGGCTTCAACCCGATCGACTTCAGTTCCTTTACCGCCACAGAGGATCAGGAGAAGGAGGCTGCGCCGAAGGGCGCGTCCTCGCTCCCTACCCCCGTGCCGGAAAGGGAGTTAGCCGCAGCAGCATAACCAATACCTATTACCTATGGATTACCTATCCGATGTAGAGAAGTCGCAGATCGAGAAGTTCGTCGGCAACGTGAAGATGTTCGAGGCTGTTCGCAAGGTCCTGCTCGCAGGCATCTATGAGAACGGTGTCTTGAAGGCAGATCAGCCGCATGACGCTTCGAAGAACTTCGCGCTCACGCAGGTCTTTACCGCACTTATAAACGGGCATCCTATCTCTGACGAGGATATCGGTCAGAACATCCGCGCGCAGGCGGCCGGTATCCGTCTCATCGAGACTGGCTTCAAGAAGCTCTCTGACCTGAAGGAGGTCGCAGATGCTGAGACCGAGGCCAAGAACGGCGGGAAGAAGGGCAAGGAGCCTAACCGCGCGCTTTAATTCATTACTCTATGCAGAACAAATCATTAAGGCCAGATGCCGGTTCGCTCCTCGCAGCGTTCCTCATCGTGGCTCTCGTTCTCACGTCTCTCTTCTTCGCGTTCCGTAATCCGCAGGTAGCGGATGCCGGTAGCCTCGAAGGAGACTACGCGACGACGACCACTTCTTCGTTTGCTTCGTCCACAGCGACGACGCAGCTAAAGAATGCGCCGGGTGCGCTCGGTAATGTGGTCGTATCGAGTTCTTCTCCTGCGACGACATACGCTCAGTTCACGCTCTACGATGCTACTTCGACGATGGCGACTTCGAGCTCGCGCGTCATTGCGCGATTCAGTGCATCGAGCGTAGCCGCAGGTACATACATCTTCGATGCGGCAGCCGCATACGGCATCAAGCTCGAAGTTCCTGCCGGATACAACGGCAACGCGACGATTACCTGGCGATAATTCATCCATCTATGCAGACCAAAGACGACATCAAGACGTGCAAGAAGTGCAACGCGAAGGGCCATGTGAACGGCATTCCGTGTTCGAGCTGCTGCACGCATGAGGGACGCGGGACGACTGATCCTGAGGATACGGAGAAGCTCGTGTGCGGACAGGGGTGCGGTGCGAACGTGAAGCCGCAGAAGTAGCGGGGATATCCCTATTGACGGGATAGTGCGGTGCTACAATGAATTTACAATTAATAATCACTTATCCATGAAAGCATTCCATATCTTTCTGACGGTTCTCATCGCCTTCGTGGTCGCGACCGGCTCCGTGTTCGTCTTCGCTCCGGCGAATGACAGCGCGCAGACCGGCGCGTCCGCAGGCCCTGAGCACTACAACAAGCAGTTCTTCCTCGCTGGTCTCGTAGACAGCGGGAAGTACACCTCGGTTTCGACCACTTCTGCGACCTATACGCTTTCCGCGTATGAGCTCGACAGCAAGGTCATCGATATCGAGTCGGTGTCAACGAGCGCGGCACTTACGCTTTCGCTTCCGGCTACTTCAACCGGCGCGTATCCTAAGTTCCCGGGCACATTCGATTTCATTGTGAAGAATTCGCATACTGCCGCAGCTACGACGACTACGATCGCAGCCGGTACAGGTGTCGATCTTCAGGAGCCTGACGGACAGAACGTCGTGATCGGTATCAATAACTATGCGTACATCACATGTACGACCCTTGATACCAGCGATGTCGTGTGTGCGGTCGACGAGACTATCCCGGCTGATTAAGCCTGATAGTGTGGGTCTCACTATTCCCGGCCTTGGCTAAAGTGTCTTATAAACCTCTCACTGTATAGGCTAAGTGTATAAAAGACCTCTCACTGTATAGGAAAGTGATTCAACTATGGATGACGAAAAGAACGGCGGAGAAGACGACGTAATCGAGGACGACGATCTCGACCTTGATCTCGACGACGACGAGGATGCCGATCCAGACGACAAGGGCAAAGGGAAAGACGGCGAGGACGACGATAAGAAGTCCGAGACCCCCGAAGCCAAGAGTGCGCGACTTGCACGGATGCAGGACCGCCATGACAAGAAGCATGGCCTGGGCAAGTATTCCGAGGACCGCAAGTCTAAAGCTCCTTCCAAGGGTTCAAAGGACACCAAGTCCGGCGAGCTAGACCTTGCACAGAGGGCTTTCCTTAACTCGGAGGGCATCAAGGGCAAGTCGGAACATGCTCTCGTCCAGGAATGGATGAAGGACACCGGCAAGTCCCTCGATGCTGTCATCGAGAATCCCCGCTTCCAAGCGGAGTTAAAGGACTTCCGCGAAGGTGTCGCGACGAAAGAAGCGATGCCTAAGGGAACCCGCCGATCTTCTCAGACCTCGCGTGATTCAGTCGAGTACTGGGTCGCTAAGGGCGAACTTCCTCCGAACACCCCTGAGAACCAGGACCTGCGTCGGAAGGTCGTGAACGCGAAGATCGAGGCTAAGAGGGATAGGGATGTCTTCACGAAGACCCCTGTCGTCGGCGGATAACCTCGCGCCCCTCTGTGTTCGGTTAGGCTTGCTATATACAAGTAGCATTCCAGACAATGAACACTCTCGTATACGGCGAAGACTGGGCTGTAAAGCTCCAGGAACGCCTCGCAGAGAACAACAAGTGGAAGGAAGTGTGTAAGGTGGAGTACACCAACACCAAGGTCCTCCACAACCCGTATTCGACGGATGCGGCCGTGCAGAACGGTACGCGCGGGTCGGCCTACACTCATCAGGCCATCGTCATCACGGATGAGACTGTCGACATTACCGGGTTCAAGATACTCCCTCAGCTCATCGACCGCGCCGACCTCGCGCAGTCTGAGTATGTGAATCAGATGCAGCTCGCTGATTCGCAGGGTGTACTCCTGAACGAGGCCATTGAGACGGCCATGCTCGCAGAGCATGCTCAGTGGACCAACTTCGGTACTGCCGACATCGGCGGAGGCGGCTCGTCCACTTCGGCGATCACGGTCTCGGCTTCGAACATCGACGACATCATTCGCGGCATGAAGCGCGAGATTCGCGATGCGAACGGAGAGAACCTCGCAGGTCGCAACGGCATGTTCATCATGTGGCGCAACAGCGACTTCGAGCTCCTCGAAGCATACGTTCAGGCGAACGGCTTCAGCACCGCAGACGGCGCGCTGAAGGATGGAACCGGCCAGGGCTTCAAGTACATGGGCGTCGAGCACTATTCTTCCAACAAGCATGCCGCAGGGCACGTCTTCGGTGGAATCAAGAAGGTGTTCCACCTCGGTATCGTGAAGGCCACCTACGGTCAGGTCGTCATCGACCAGGAGCCTGCTACGGCAGGAGGTGCGGTGTCCGGTATCGGCATCGTCTCCCGCGTTGACTTCAAGTTCAAGGCATGGGCGAAGGTCGTCCCTGTTCTGTTCGACATCAACGTCGCGTAAGCGAGTCCAACTAACCCCCCTCACGGGGGTTAGTTTGGGGAAAGCACATTATGATTTCTCCGAACTAGCCCCTACAATACATTTATGTCTCTCGTCTTCTCCGATACAACGAATAAGGACGGAATTATCCAGGGCATCGAGCGCGAACTGTTTGGCGACGATGGCGACGGAAAGATTACCGGGAATACGATCCGTTTCAAGCGATTCACGGCAGACGTGAACCTCGCGCTCGCGAAGGCGTGGTCCATCATCCTGAAGGCAGACGGCCGATGGAACTGGGATGACAATAATCACGGCGACCATCCGATCATCCGCACTCCCCTTGTGTCTGGTCAGCGCGACTATACCTTCACGACTGACGGATCGGGCAATACCATCCTTCAGATATTCAAGCTGTTCGTAAAGCAGGAGAATGGCGGCGTCTATCAGGAGCTGAAGCCAGTCGACGTGCAGACGGCGCGTCCTTTCAGCCGGTCGAGCTTCACAGATGGGCTCGGGACCGTAGGCGTACCGCAGGAGTACGACAAGACGGGGAATGCTATCTTCTTCGATGTCATCCCTGACTATTCGGACGACGAAGGAATCATGGCGTATGTCTCGCGTGAAGGATTCTACTTCACGACCGCTGACACGACCCGCAAGCCAGGATTCGCAGGCGACTTCCATGAGTACCTTGTCGTCCGCGTCGCATACAAGTACGCGGCTCGCAACGGTATGCCGATCGCGACAGGTCTTCGCGATGAGATGCTTCGTCTCGAAAAGGAGATGGGAGATTTCTACGGCCGCCGTGAGAAGGATGTGAAGAACATCATGCAGCCTCGCATTACTCCTTTCAAATAGCCTATGACACAGCCCATCTTCAGCACACAGGCAAAGTCAGGAGCGACCGAGTTTCGATTCGAAACTCGGAACGTCGATCTGTCGGCGAACACTATCCGCATTCCGAAGAACTCCACGCTGATTACGGCGACTGCGATCACGCTCACGACGACCGGCACACTTCCGACCGGCCTCGCGCTCGCGACGACGTACTACGTCATCAAGGTCTCTGAGACTTCGATCAAGCTCGCGACGAGCGCGAACAATGCGAATGCGGGGACCGCGATCGATATTACCGGCCAGGGCGCGGGGGTTCACACTATCAATTCGTAGTATGGACAAGGACCAGATACAGCGTAAGCAAGATGCCGATATTAAGGCTCTCCAAAGCGAGCTTAGAAAGGTTAAGCGGCTTCTTGACAGGCAGATAAAGACCTTCACTCCTGTGGCTGGTACTCCGACCATAAACGGTCATATTCCGATGATCATAGAGGGAAAAGTTCATAAGGTAGCCACTGTCGCATAAACACTATGAAATTCCCATTAGAAGGATGGAAGGTAAGCCAGAAGTCCGACAAGGGCTTAGACCTCTTTGCGACGAAGAACATCAGCTTCGATAAGGAAGGATATGCGACGCTCTCGCCTCGCACGATCAATATGTTCGATACGACGGATGATGCGGACTTCGAGATTCCCTATGCTGCCTATTTCACGGCCTCAGGTTTGCAGAAGCTCATCACGAGCGACAACAATCCGTTCAGTATCGACATCAATGACGAGTCTCCTTCTGTATCGGAAGACGGGCTTGCGAACCAGCCTTCCCTTTCGCTCGATTCGTCGGCAGTCATGTTCAATAACAAGTGGACGGTTGCAGAGGCGGCCGATATCAATACCTATAACGGTTCAGCATGGACCGATGAGACGCCGGGTACTGCCCTCACGTCCGGCAAGAGGCATCCCCTCGCTGTGAATCGCGCGGCGAACACGCTCCTTGCCGGGAACGGGAACAAGGTCCAGCAGTACGACACGGCATTCAGCGTCTCGGGCCTCGCGCAGCTCACTATCCCTTCCGAGATGGAAGTCGTCGGGGTCGCATACAATCGCTCCCTCTGCGCAGTCATCACTTGGGACGTAGCGAACGGGCAGGCATGGATGTTCGTCTGGGATATGGCGACTTCCGCTGCAAACTATTCGTATCCGATGGGAAGCAACCGCGCTCACTTCGTTATCGGCTTCAAGGATACGTTCATCACGCTTACGGGTATCGGCGAACTCCTCGGCTGGGGCGAAGGCGGTCTAGAACACCTCGCGGCTCTCCCTGTGTTCTATACCTCCGCGATTCTCGCTGACGTGAATGATACGCTAGCGATCGCGCATGACACGTCAGTCGTCGTCGCTGGCGATACCGTTCTGTTCAATATCTCGACAGAGATAGCATCGGCGAATGAGGAACCAGCAAACTATCTTCAGTCTATGCCTAGCGGTGTATGGTGCTACGACCCTGATGTCGGTCTTTCGCATCGCATGGCCCTTTCGGGAGCGAAGATGGTATCGAAGTCGCTGTCTGAATCAGGAATCACGGCCGATGTCATCACAGTCTCCGCCACTGTGCCTGATACCGGCACTCCGGTCGTCTATTCGGCTATCACAGGAGGTATTTCGACGCTTACGGCAGAAGGTCTGTATTACACGATCAAGCTTTCGTCGACGACGTTCAAGCTTGCGTCGACCCGCGCGAATGCGCTCGCAGGGACCGCACTCACGCTGACGCCAGCAGGCGGAGGCGGCACGCTCGGATTCCGGTTCCTTCCTGAATCTGACTTCGGTCAGCTCATCATGAATTATGGCGGCATGCTTCAGGCGACTGGTCCTAACGGACTGACGAGTCTGTTTAGCGAATACGCTATGGGTGCAGGAGGTATCTATCCGCGCTCTGTCGCAGATGATGTCGACACGATGAACACCGACCTGAAGGTCAGCGAGAATCGTGGATGGATCATGACGCAAAAGATGTTCGCGCCTAAGATCACAGAGCTATGGATGAAGGTCTATGTGAAGGCTCGCGGATTGAAGACCGAGCATGACAAGGTAATCGTGAAGCACCGCGTTCGTGAGGACGTGAATATGCCTGTGTACGGCGTCGTAGATGCTACGAAGGCGACCTGGGTAGACGAGAACACATTCACGACGCTCGCGGACCTCTCAGCCGTAAAGACCGCGTTCGATGCTGGCCGGAAATACGAAGTCGAATTCGTGAAGGGCGCAGCTTCGGGATACCTCGCGCACATATCTGCGATCGAGCTTTCAGGAGGAACCTATACCGTCAGCATCGATGAAGACATCCGCAATATCGCGGCAGCCGATACGTCTTTCTACGTCATCAATAACTGGGAGCGTCTTACTCCGGCCGAGATCACTTCAGAGAGCGACAAGGACTATACCGAGTTCGAGATCGGTAAGCCTTCGAAGTGGATACAGTTGAAGATAGAGCTTCGGGGAAGGGGCATCGCGATCGAGGAGTACGAACTTATAAACACGCCTCACAAGGAAAATTAGGCAATCTTCATGCTAAATTTACAATATGGCTCCACTCTCTAAGCAGGTATACGCGGTCGGCGATAAGAAGATCAAGACGACCTCCCAGGCCGACGCTGAACGCCTGTATCAGAAAGATTTCGGACCTCTCCCCGCCCCTACCTCCTCTGTGGGTTCGACGACGCTGAACTCGAATAACCTGAAGGATTCGAAGCCCTTCAATATCACTCCTGCGGCTCCTCTCTCCGAAGCGGCCGGTCTTTCTGCGATGACTGAGACACGTTCGAAGTCCATCGCTGAAGATATCGCGGCCGGGACCTTCAATTCGAAGTCTCTCGGTACTCGCGCTGTAGAAGCTGAGCAGGGAAAGAACACTTCCCTTGCCGAATACCTGAAAGCGTCGACTGAGACGAAAGGAAAGACGCAGCTTGAAGACGAGGCGTATAGCGTGAAGGGAGGCGTGGATGAGACAGAGGGAGAACTGAAGGAGATCAATCAGCAGATTCTCGAAGAACAGAATTCGCGTCGCCGCAAGCTCGAAGCCTTAGAGAAGAACCCGGAAGGACGCCTTCGCGGGGCACTGAGCGATATCAAGGACAACATCGAGCGCGAGTCTATCGCCAAGGAAGCAGACCTCACGATTATCCAGCTCGGTCGTCTCGGAAAGTACGATAGCGCGAAAGCTGTCGCTGACCGTGCTGTCGCAGTACAGCTTGAAAAGGACAAGGCGAAGATCGATGCCCTTCGTGTGAACTATGAAGACAATAAGGACCTGTTCACGACCGCAGAGCAGCGTGCCTTCGAGACTGCACAGAACGAGCGCGAGGAGGAATTCAGTTCCCGCGAGAGCGAGCTGAAGACCGTCAAGGAATTTGCTCTGAAGGCTCTCGAACTCGGTGCGCCGATGTCTACCGTACAGAGCATGCTTTCAGCAACTTCTATCGACGATGCGCTTGCTCTCGGCGGTTCCTATGTCGCGCCCGCAGGCGCAGGATCGCCCGAGGACATGGCGTATGCCGCGCAGTACGCTTCGACCGGCCAGATTCCTACTGGCGTGAAGGGTGCGCAGTTCGGTCGCATCGCAGAACTCGCGAAGCAAATACCGAAGCCGAAGGGAACAATCGTCGATGCACAGACAGGCGTAAAGTCGACAACGGTCGGTCAGGCGGAGCAGTCCGACTTCGGCGCGCTTCAGAACATCATCGAGAACTCGAAGCGTCTGAAGGCACTCGATGCGCAGCGCAGTCAGGGTCTCGTCGGCGGTTCGCTGTCGAAGGTATTCGGCGGCGTGGTCGATGCTCTCGGAGGCGATAACACGGAGGCGGAGTACCTCACTGTGCGCAAGGCCATCATCGACGACATCGCTCGCATGCAGACAGGTGCTGCGCTTACGAAGGAGGAGCAGGACTTCTACAACGAGTACCTTCCTGGTCGCTTCTCGCAGGCATTCTTCCTCGGCGAACGTTCTTCTTCGAAGATCGACAACTTCATCAGCGTCATGAATGACCGCTTCAATACCCGCATGGGCGCATACGGTCTCTCGTCTTACGGATACAGCGAGGTCGTCGCTCCTGACGGGAATACCTACAAGGTCGGCGATACCATTCGCAATGCGAATGGCGTAAGCGGAACGGTTCTTCCTGACGGCACGGTCAGCGTTCCTGATGAGGAAGCTGCGGCCGGAGAAGTCAGTGTCAGCATCCCTGCGAAGTCTCGCCTCGCCTATGTGAACAATAATCCTGGAAATCTCCGCTTCGTCGGTCAACCAGGCGCGACGAAGGGGGAGGGAGGATTCGCGAAGTTCGAATCCCCTGAGGCGGGCGCGGCCGCGCTCTCCCGACAGGTCGCGCTAGATGTATCGCGCGGAAACACGCTCGATTCCTTTATCAATAAGTACGCTCCTCCTTCCGAGAACAATACGGCGCAGTACATCGCGCAGGCGCAGAAGGCTCTCGGTATCGCTCCGAGTACCAAGCTCACAAAGGAGCACGTCGCCGCGCTGACAAGGTTCATGGCGAAGAAGGAATCTAGCTCGACTATTGCATAACATTATGGCTATCCTCTCATTCAAGGAATTCACGGCAGGGAAGCCGCTTCAGAACTCACAGAAGGCTACGCCTGAGCAGCTTCGTCGCGAGATCGAAGGAGACACCTTCATGGAAGACGAGCCAGGCTTCCTCGATCGTGCGAACGAGATCATCACTCGTCGCGGCGCAAACGCAGCGCAGAAGGTAGACGGTGTGCAGGAAGAAGGAGAGACACCGGGCGGTCCCGTCCGCAAGGGCGCAGAAGCGGCCGCAGAGGTCGCGAGCGCGGTTCCTGAACTTGCGATGGCTGCACTCCCTGAGCCGGTTCGCAATGCGCTCTCTGCGCTCGGTTCGTTCTTCGGAAAGCAGGTGCAGGAGAAGGTAGTCGACCCCCTATCCCGCACTCCTGTGATCGAGAAGCTTGCTGAGAAGCCTGAGGGCGCACTTGAAGAAGTGCTCGGTACGACAGCAGCCGTGGGCGAAGTAGCTTCAGACGTTCTTTCTGTAGCTGCTCCTGCGAAGGCTGCGGATGCGCTCGCTGCAAAGGGCAAGAATGCTATCGTCGGTGCGGTAGACGATATCAAGGGTGCGTTGCCTAAGCCCGGCACAGCTCCTTCCGCTCCTGGCGCACTTGCCGATGTCATCACTCCTATCGATGCTCCTACGATGTCAGTGCTGAACCCGACGAAGCTCATCCCGAAGGACAAGCTGAAGAACGTACCGATCGAGAGTATCCGCGCAGCCGCAGTCGACAAGACTGCAAAGCTCGACGACTACGTGAAGGTTGCGAAGACCGCAGCCGTCGATTACAGCAAGCCTACCCCTCTTGTGAAAGCAGGCGAGCGAGGCAGCGAGGCTCTGAATGTCATCAAGAACAAGATGACCAAGCAAGCACAGTTGAAGAACGAGGCACTCGGCGCGGTTGGCGATAAGACCGTGAAGAACGTCGCAGCCGTCCGCGCGGAGATGCGCGACCTTTTCCGCGAGCGTGTCGGCGTGAACCTCGTCAAGAAGGACGGAAAGCTCGTCATCGAGAACGCGCCCGGCCGCCAGTCGAAGGTCGCCTTCGACCCCGCAGACAATAAGATGATGGCGGATGCGTATCGCACGCTCGCGAAGCTCGGCAAGTCTCCTACGGTTCGTCAGGTCGACGATACGGTTGATGCTCTTCAGGACATCCTCTACAAGCGCAAGACGCTGACTGCGGTTCCTGTGAATGGTCAGGTCGAGGCGGTACTGAAGCAGATGACCGGCAAGCTGAACAATGCCGTGAAGAAGATAGGCGGCGAGCAGTATACGAAGGCGAACGCGAAGTATGCGTACTACGTCGATACCTTCGACAAGCTGAACAAGGCACTCGGTCAGGAGGGCGTGCGCGGCGGTACGCTCATGAAGGCTCTGTTCAGTCCTTCAGGCGAAGCCCCTCGCCGTCTCTTTGCCGACATCAAGAAGCTGACCGGCATCGACCTCGTAGAGGAAGCGACGCTCGCGAAGTTCGCCATGGAATCCATCGGCGACGCGCGTCAGGCTTCGCTCCTCGAAGAAGTCATCCGCACGGGGTCCATCACTCCTATGGGATTCGTAGGAAAGGCAGTCGACAAGCTTCTCGACAAGGCGAAAGACCCGATCGGGAAGGCCAAGAGGATTATCAACGAGGAACCTAAGCCCTAAGCTTTTTAGGCTGTAAGGCGAGGTACACTATGACAGGCACTATGACGATCAGCGCGACAGGGAAGAATACCAGTCCGAGGACCAGGAATGCCCCGTCTGTGAACGATAATCGTGGTCGGTTCATATAATCCCTATACCATACCTATGAAGAAACCGCAAGACCGATACAATGCAATGCTCGAAGCAATGTTCGAGGGTCTTGCGACGTATGAGGACGTGAAGGAACTCGTCGATGCTTTCACAGAGATGGTCCGTGATACGAAGAAGGCACTTTCGAACAGTCAGAGCGAGCATGTCGAAGCGACGCGCGGCGCACTGAACGATCTTCTGACGCGCCTGAAGGCCGCTGAGAAGTCGCTTGATACGAAGGCGAAGGGTTCCGAGGCCGCTACCAAGAAGGAGCTTACTCGGGTCGTCGACACCGTAAAGAAGGACCTGCGCCGCCTGCGCGGGATGATTCCTAAGATGCCGAAGGAGTTCGATGCGACAGAGCTTCATGAAAAGCTCGAAGCACTTGAAGGCCGCATGACCGCGCCTGAGATGGCCGAGGAAATCCGCAATAAGCTCGAACTCCTCGAAGGGGATGAGCGTCTTGATGTGTCCGCGATTCGCGGACTCGAAGAACTCATCAATAAGGCGAAGTCAGAAGGCAAGACCGTATCCGTGGGCGGAGGCCCGCGCGGTCTCTATGTCTTTATCGATGGCGTGAAGAAAGGGCTCATTCAGTCCTTGAACTTCGCCGCAGGTTCGGGCATGTCGATCGCGTTCTCCTATGTGAACGGACAGCCGACCATGAGCTTCGAAGCTACCGGAAGCGGAACGACAGTCGAGACTCCTCCTGAATCGCCCGATGCCGTGAACACGGTCTTCACTGTGTCCGCGCAGCCGAAGTGGGTCGTAGCGGACGGTACGACATACTTCGAAGGACAGGGATACTCGTATGCTGCCCTTCAAATTACTATGGATATCCCACCGAGCGCGACTATCCGCGTGATACTCTAATCATATGAAGAATTACATCCTTGGGTTCATCACGTTCCTCGCATTCGCTCCACTTCCAGCGTTCGCAGCCGCGACGACCTGGGATTACGCAGGAGGAATCCTTCAGCCGCTTCAGTCTCAGTGGGGCGCGCAGATCAAGGGAAGCTATTTCACAGGAACGTCTTCGACCGCGACCTCGACCTTCCCGAAGCTCTCTGTGTCTACCGCACTCGATCTATTCGGGAATTTCTATAATTCGCTTGCGACTCTCCAGTCCGGTATCAATTACTGGACGAATACGGGAAGCGACCTCGTGTACACGGGAGGCGGTGTCGGTATCGGCACGACGACGCCAAGCGCGAACCTGAATATCACAGATAATAATATCGGCACTACAGTCTCTAAGAATGACGGTCTCGTACTCGATAACAGCACCGCAGCAGCCTCAGGCTTGCAGCAGGTGTCTCCGGGCGTCTCATGGGAAGGGAAGGGCTGGGCAACTACGCCACTCGCTTCTGTACCTGTTGCTATCAAAGCCTACGTCCTTCCAGTACAGGGCTCGACCGCACCGACCGGCACATGGACCCTCGCAAGCTCCGTTGCAGGCGCGGCGTTCTCGAACATGCTCACTATTACGAGTGCCGGTGCAGCAGCGTTCATAGGTACTATATCGAGCGCGTCCGATATATGGACCACTGGTTCCGGCGACGACCTCTGGCTCGGTACAGGAACGCAGGCATCTGCAAACTTTCAGGCTTACGCTACCGGACTCACGCGTATCGATGCTGACAGCATCGCCATGGAATTCGGAGAGTCGCAGAACGCCGCTATACAGTGGAACGGCTCCGCGCTCATCGCTACCACCTCGTCCGGCAACATCTCGCTTCAGCCAGCGGGGAGCGTTGTCGTAGGAAGTCTCACAGGACTTATCAAGGGAACGTCAGGCGTCCTATCGGCGGCTACGGCAGGAAGCGATTATGAGAATCCTCTGACATTCTCGTCCCCTCTTTCTCGTTCTGTGAACACTGTCAGCATCACGGCTGACGGCATAACTGACACGCAGCTTGCATTCAATACCGGACAGAATCTCACGACCGCATCTTCTCCGACATTCGCCGGACTGACTGTAAGCGGTCTCTCTGGCTGTCTGAACGCAACCGCTGGCGTGATCTCATCGACAGGTGTCGCTTGCGGCTCCGGTTCAGGCGGCATCACGTCTCTGAACGGATTGACGGGCAGCTCTCAGACATTCGCGACTTCAACTTCAGGCGGTCTTTCTCAAACAATCACTTCATCCGGCACGGCTCATACCTGGACGCTCGGTCCCGCAGCCGGATACGTCATTCCTCTGATCGCAAGCACGACTGAATGGGCGGCAGCATATGCCTCGACGACCGCACTCACGCCTACCTACATCCGTGGACTATTCAGCGAGACGATTACCGGAATCGATTATTCGGCTGGCGTGTTCTCTATCACGTCCGGCTACGGCATCCCGACGACCGCAAAGCAGACCGAATGGGATACGGCATATTCGAACCGCATCACATCTGCAAACTCTCCCCTCTCGATTGCAAGCAATGCAATCAGCATTGCAAACGCCGTAGCTGACGGCAGCACGAAGGGCGCAGCATCATTCACGGCTGCGGACTTCGACGCATCCTCAGGAAATATCTCTCTCGACTATACGAATGGTCAGAAGGCCAGCGGTTCGCTTTCGGGCTTCCTTTCTTCGGCTGACTGGACGATCTTCAACAATAAGGTTTCAAGCTCGTCTCTCTCATGGACCGATACCGGGCGCATCGACGGAACCTACACATCCGGCACGGGAGTCTTCACGGCCGATATCGTAGCAGATTCCATCACTGACACGCAGCTCGCCTTCAACACCGGGCAGAACCTGACGACCGCATCGAACCCTACATTCGCTGCGCTCACGGTCGCGACGCTTGATACCGGCCAAGGAGCAAACGAGCTTTATGACATGGACCAGAACGTGCTTCAGGCATCGACACCGACCTTCGCCGGTCTGACACTCACGCCTCTCACGTCCGCGCTTCTTATAACGGACGGCAGCGGTGTCCTTGCTGAATACACCGGCACATCCTGTACGAATCAGTTCGTGCGGTCTATCTCTGCCCTGGGCGTCGCGACGTGCGCGACGGTCGCGAACACCGACCTTGCGAACTCTACTGTCTCTTATGGCGGCGTATCGCTCTCCCTCGGAGGCACGGATGCGACCCCTGCCTTCAACCTTGTGGATGCGACCGGGCTTCCGATCATCGCGGGCACGACCGGCACGCTCTCTGTAGCGCGCGGCGGCACGGGCCTGACGACCTTCGGCGGCACGAATCACATGCTCTACACGACAGCAGCCGATACGCTCGCAAGCGAAGCTGCATTCCTCTATGACCCCTCGATCAACAAGCTGACAGTAGACCTTGCCTCGACGACAGCGGTATCCGGTACTGATACATTCTGGTCCGGCATCGGACGCTTCGCTCGCGCTGTGGTCTCCGGCATCTCCGCCTCCTTCACTCCTTCTATCGAAGGCGAGATCGGTATCGACACGACCTCGAACCAGTTCAAATTCTTCTCAGGCAGCGCGACCCGCGTGCTCTCTCCGACAATCGAATCGTCCTTCTCATATGCGACTTCAACTGCCTGGACAGCGACGACAACCATCGCGCTCGGCCCGGCCGGTTCCGCGCAGACCTGGGTAAGCGCATCCTGCTTCACTGACACAGGTACGCTGAATGTATCCTTCTATGACGGAACGAACCGCATGAACCTGTTCAACGCTTCGACGACCGTGGGCACGGTCCCTCTGACGACCAATAACACCTTCACAGCGAACGAGAAGCGGTATGTCGATATCGGCACACCAGCATCCTCGCCTACCAAGATTTCCTGCACCGTGCGCAGGACCACTGACGCCGACTAGCCCTATGAAAATACGGAAAGCATTCGCCGGGATCGCAACTGCCGCAGCACTCGTCGGCGGAGGTTCTGTCGCTGCGGACTCTGCTGTGAATCCCTACACTGATGAAGGTGCAGAATTCACGATCACTCAGGACGCATCGCTCCCGGGTGCTGGCGTGCTCGAAGTCGGCCTTGATAAGACAGAGCCTGCTATCACGCTCTCGAAGTGGGAGGGTGCAGCCGAGTTCACGGTCATACCAGAAGGCGAATACGGCCGTGGCTCCCGCGCGTTCCTAACAGAGCGCATGGAATGGAAGGGAGAGGACCAGGAAGTGCATGCATACCCGCTCGAAGCGAAGGCTGGTATGGAGGACGGAGGATTCGAGATCGAAATCTTCTTGAAGGAGAAGCCTGATACCAATCGATTCGACTTCGCTATAGAGGGAGCAGAGGAACTCGACTTCTTCTATCAGCCAGCACTTACACCTGAGGAAATCGAGCTAGGGAATGTTCGTGCAGAGAATGTCATAGGCTCCTATGCGGTCTACCACAAAGAGAAAGAGGGTCAGATAGAAGGAAGCATCAATTACGGGACCGGCAAGGCGTATCATATCTTCCGACCGAAGGCGATCGACGCAAAGGGCAATGAGATATGGGCTCAGCTCAGCTACGAGAATGGCTCGCTTTCGGTCGAAGTTCCTCAGGCATTCCTCGACACGGCAGCCTATCCCGTGCGCGTGGACCCGACGATCGGCTATACGAGCCAGGGCGCATCTGATGAAGTAATCTGCTCAGGAGTTGCGGACTACCAAAAGGCACATAAGGCATCGGGACTCGCGGGCGGTACGCTCACGAAGATATCTAATTACTTAAAGGGCACTGACAAGTTCACTAGCAAGGTTTGGAATAGCAACGGTGGCGGGACCCTACCTGTGAATACGAGTCCTCCGCATACGGGGGCACTCACAAACATCGGTAGCGGGTCCTATACTCTGCAAGAGACAAGCCTGACATACGTGTTCGTAGGTGCTGTGCAATGGGTCGGTGTTCAGGGTTGGGAACAGACTGGTTCTGGACCGTCTTACATTGCATATGACACTGGCGGAGTCGCGGGAGAGACGAGCTGGGATAACGACATCGGAGTGTGGCAGACAGGCGACACGAAAAGGTATTCTGTATACGGAACCTATACGGCCGCTTCCGTTTCGTCATCCATTACTTCTGACACGGTATTCTTCGATTAATCATGGCTACACACGAACCTCTGACCTTGTGGGCGATCCTGAAGAACTCCTCGTATATAGGAGCGGTCTTTCTAGGCATATCGCTCGATAACTTCAGCATCCTCGCTGTGTTCATGCTCGCCGATACCATCCTCGGCATCACACGCGTCGCTGTCGTGCATGGCGGCCGCGCCATAAAGTCATATCGTCTCGTGTCGGGCCTCGTATCGAAGATGAGCATCCTCTTGATTCCGCTCGTGATCGCGCACACCGGCAAAGGTATCGGTCTCGATCTGCATTACATCGCGACTGCCGCGCTCTCTATCCTTATCCTCTCGCATGCGTACAGCATTCTCGGGAACATCCATTCTATATACCTGAAGCGCGACGTGTACGAGTTCGATGCAGTCTCTTGGGCTCTGACCCGCATACAGCTCGGCATCGAGCGTATTCTGAAGCAGGGCGCGCCAAGCAAGGAGTTCTATACTCCTGAGACTAATCGCGATCAGGTCGGCGATTCTCCTACCGTTATCCATAACGAGACAAAGGTATGATTCAGCACTATGGTCTTCAGGTAAAGCCTGCGCAGCCGGATCACTGGAAGATGGGCGAAGGGAAAGCGTCGCGTCGCTTCGGCGCAGGCGATTTAAAGCCGGACGGCGACTGGTCGGACTTCGACCCGAAGAAAGAGCTTCAGCGCAGGAACGGATTCGAGACGATGAACTGCTCGAATTTCGGCACAAGCAACGCACTCCTCGCGCTCGCCAAGTTCCTGAAGTTCGACGACTTCGTGAAGAACAGCTCCGAGCGATATACCGGCGTCATGACCGGCACGACTCCGAGCGGCAATGATCCGCACGATGTCATCGAGATCATTCGCACGGTCTCGGGTCTCATCGAGGAAGATAACCTTCCATGGAAGGAGGAGGATACGTGGAGCGAATACTACGCTCCGAAGCCGATGGACCAGGAGCGCATGAATCTCGGCGAAAGCCTCCTCAGGAAATTCGTCATCGGCCAGGAATGGGTCATCACGCCCGGTTCAGGACTTACCCCGACACAGAAGGGGGAGCGGCTTCAGGCGGCTCTCAGGCGCGGTACAGTGGCCGTCTCTGTGCGTGCCTGGGAAAAGACCGGCAACGTCTACACGAAGCAGCCAGGAGCGCAGGATACGCACTGGGTATGGCTCCCTCGCTACGACAAGGACGGCTATCCGCGCATCCGCGATCAGTACGATCCTTTCGACAAGAAGCTCGCGCAGGACTATGACTTTGGCTTCGCCAAGGTCTACTTCCTGAAGCGCAACGAATCAGGTCTCGCGCCTTCGCAGCAGGACTATCTCTCTCGTCTCATCAAGTGGGCGACCGATGCGATCAAGAAGCTGACCGACGCGCTCCTGAAGACGAACACGCCGGTCCCCGTCATCGAGGCTCCTCCTGTGGCCCCGCCATCGATGCCGACTCCTGTTATCCCTAATCCTCCCGCGCCTATGCCTAGTAATCGTGAAAAGCTCTATGCGAAAGCAAAGTCCCTTCTCGGGACCTCGCAGGTCGACAAGTCCGTGCCGATATCCCTCGGCTGCGCGTCGGCCCTGAATAACGTCTACACGGCATGCTTCGGTCGGCCGATAGGCGGAGGCGCATCGACGGCCGAGATGTTCAAGGTCCTGAAGTCCTCGCCTGATCGATTCACGGAGATCGCGGAGAAGGATGTGCTTCCGGGCGATATCGTTATGAACGCGTCCGGTACATCGACCAAGGGGAACGCCAACGGGCATGTCGGCATCCGTGGCTTCACGGAAACCATGTCGAATAATAGCGAGAACGGCAAGTGGTCCGCGCACTATACGAACGCCGCATGGAAAGCCTTCTTCGAGGTACAGCGCGGCTTCAAGACTCGCTATTTCCGCGTCCGTGGATAATCCCTAGACCCACTTATTCCTTACGATATACTGTACCTATGAACAATTCACGACTTGCAGGATGGGCGGCGTCATCGAATCCTCTAACCCCGGATGAGGTGTCGAACCGCATCAAGGGCGTCGTATTCGCTGCTTCTGCGATCATCATCTTCGCAGCATCACGAGTCTTCAATATCATCCTTACTCCGACAGATGTGGTCGCGCTCGGCACCCAGCTCGGTACTCTCGGAGGTCTCATGTGGACGCTCTATGGCGCAGGTCTCGCGTTCGTTCGCTGGGTAGCGACGAAGCGCGGATACTAAGCCTATATTTGCAATCCTTCTATCGTTCCTGTTTGTCGCTCCGCAGGAACCACAGAAGACCCCGTATGTCGCGCCGGTCGTAATGGCCGCAGAGATACCGGAGGTCGACCGTGCAGAAGTCGTCGCAGATGTCATCTACGAGATTGAAGGCAGATGCGATTCCCTTCACGGAGATTCAGGAGAATACGGCTGCTTTCAGTATCAGTACGGTACATGGAAAGCGTATTCGAATGAGATCGCCGGAACGGTACTCCCGCAGACACAGGAGAATGAACGGCTGATAACGGAGGGCATGATACAGAAATGGCTCGATGAGGGTATCAGCGAGCGCGGTATCTTCCTGACGTGGAACCAAGGGTCGCCGACAGGATGGGGACCCGGGACGAAGGACTGCTATAGCGGCGTGAACAGCTCGGGCGTGCGGTACGATTCCTGCGACTATGCAGCGAGAGCCTTAGAGCTTCTTGAAGAAAAGCAAAACCGCCCCGGTCTGTAGGAGGGCGGTTTATGCTATACTCTTGGTAAGTGGCTTCTCCTGGCGGGGAGGCTATTTCTTTTGTACGGTCTTCGGATACGAGATAGTCCCGTCGAAATCGTCTATGCTGATTCGTTCAAGGTCCTCGCTCGAACCCTCAAACTCCGAGATCGTTGCGGCACTTGTGGCGGCACGACCGGATGCCTTCTCGAAATTAGACTTCGCTTCCGGCAAATCCTTGCCTGCGCCCCAGTAGTTATTCTGTCGGACGATAACCAGTGTTTCCATTTTCAATGAACAGACCCGCTCGGGCATTACTCTCCCTCGCGCCTGCTTTGAGTATAGCAAATTTCTTGACTTTTGTCGAACTAGATGTATAGAAAATGTGTCAAGTTTTTGCTCTACGGACAAGTATCTTGCTCGACTATCCACAGGATAATCCGTGATTACGCCATAAACAGAAAGCACCGTAGAAGACGACGGTGCTTTCTGCATACCACGGACCTATGGCTGCCCGCAGTTGAAGTATAACAGTGCATAACCCCGCTTGTGAACAGAGCGAGAAGTATAATGCAAGAGGAGTGAGGAGAAATGAAATGTACCAATGCCCGCGCTGCGGAACACCGTCGTCTGATCGTGAATGCTCCTGCGGGACGCGCACGATTTCTATTCAACCGAGACTTCCGATGGCTCTGCCTATCGAGGAACGGACACAGCGTTCGCTCCCGTTGGCGGAACAGCCGCACGAAGCACAATTCATTTAAGAGGGGAGGTGGTCTTTAGTCTACCCGCGCCGAACATACCTGGCGCGGGTTCTTTTTATACAGCCTTCTGCGGCGGCATTCCCATTGCTGCGGCATACTTCTCGCAGCCAGGCAGGAAACTATGGCCGTCTCCGGCGTTTCTTACATCAGGACATCCGTCAGGATGAAAGCGACGGAATTCCCAATCTTTCCATCCCCCGTACTTGATGCGCGTCTGTAAGCATGAGCCGATGAAATGACCGACTGCGCTCGGGATATCCTTCGCGGCGAACGTGCTACTGAATGTAGCGTCCGTACCGCAGTCCCAAGAATTCTCTCCCTTGCCTTCGTGCGGTACACCTTCAGGAACCTCGATCGTACAGCGACGAATGGTCTTAGTGAACCCTCGTTTGCGGGTCCATGAATCGTCTGTCAGCGTGGCTGTTCCCGTGTATAGTCTCTCGGGCATCGGTATCGTGATAGGTCGAGATTCGACGACGATACTTGAATACTTGTGTTTCCCTAGAAAGAAGTCTGCAAAGTTGAAAGACCCACGTCGCCATTTAGAATCCTTCGAAGACCACACATCTTCGTCTATCCATACGTTCCACCATAGAGAGCCGCCGAAGAAGCTGATGCCGATCTTCCTTCGTTCGCCGTGTGGAAGGATGCCCCCGAGTTTCAGCCAGAAGCTAAAGATATACGGGATACCAATGAACAGCGTTAGGCTCCGGCTCCCGCGACGAAGGTCGATACCAGCGTGTCTTCCAAATAGATAGAAGTCATACGAGATGCACACCTTCGGTCCGAAATAGAACCATCTGCGCCAGTACAGACCATGCCGCTCTTTCTCAAACGAACCATGCGTCCAAAAGAATCGTTCTCGGCTCATAGGGCAATCAGTTTATTCTCGATGAGATAGATGAGTAATTTAGCGCGGTTCGCCGCCTCGTCCTTGAACTCAGCGATGCCGACGAGATGCTTTACCATCTTATCGTTCATCAGCTTCCCACCCATCTGCTTTTCAGCTTTGATGAGGAAGGGGCCGAGCTCGGGCGCGGTATAGGCCGCGAGCCAGGTATCGCGGGGAGGCGTTGTGCGGGGAATCTCATAATCAGACTGCATCGTCTGGTCCCACACTTCGCCATTGACTAGCTGGAAGTAGGTATCCTGCGGGAAGCCGAGAGCCTTCAGCTTTCGTGCGACCGGCTCCGATACTGTGAATCCTTTCATCATGATAGTTCTCTTACTACGGTCTCGATCTCCTCCTGTGTTCGGGAGATCGCTTCTAATGTGTCGGTGTTCTTCTCGCGCTTGATCGAGCAACGCTTCACGATATAGGTCTCGAACATGGTCAGGTCCTGATGAAGCTGTACCAGGTCGTCCTTACCCATATAGACGAACTCCTGCGGCGCGTCGAGTTCCGTGCGGACCCGTATCGGCTCTGTGATGAATCGATACATATGATTCCGCAGGTTCCGAGCCTTCGCCCTCGAATCGAGCGAATCCGGGTCCTGAAAGTACCGAGCAAGCATGAAGTCCTCGAATGCCTGTGCGAATGCTTCAGGCGGCATGTCCTGCATGCCCTCGCCGGTTTCGAATTGAATCTTCAGATGGCTCATACGTTATTGTTCATTCGCTTCTGCTTGTTCATGAGCCTGCGATGCGGGACACATACGTTGAACAGTCTTCCTTCCGATGATTCGACGACCGTCGCTTTCTCTCCGCAGGGCGTGTACTCACACATCTTCGGATTTCGTTCCCTTTCCATGAGACGAGCGCATGTCTTGCAGTCGCCCTTATTCGTCGTGCCGGTATCATCATCAAGGAGGTCATTGCTTGCAATCCATAGCCATCGCCTGCAAAGGCTGCGACCTTCCCTTATATAGTGGTACTTGCTTCCAAGACCGGATGCCCATCCTTCAGTCCTCATATGCCGGTCTCTCTGAATACCTTGTCCATCTCGACGACCTTCGGATGCATCTCAAACGCCTTTTCATTGATGCCTTCGAGGTGCAGTCCTTCGAGCGTGCGAACGCGGCTGATGGCTACATACCCCTGACCGCACTCAAACGCCCGTGAGAGGTCCACAGAGGCTGCGTCGAGGCTCATTCCCTGGCTCTTGTGAACCGTGATAGCCCAGGCCAAGCGAAGGGGAATCTGACGGATGTGAGCGACGCTGCGGCCATGCTCCTCGATCTTCCATTCCGCCATCTCAGGAACGATACGGCGACCGTCCTTCGTCTCGACGACAGGGTAGCCGTAGCCATTGAATGCGACGACGTGGCCGATCGTGCCGTTCACATATCCCTCCTCGAAGTTATTGCGGACGAACATGACCGTCGCGCCGACCTTCAGCATCAGGGTCTCCGGTGCAAGGCAGCTACTCTTTAGCCGCTCGACCAGGAAGGGAACGCCGCCCGATTCCATACGGAAGGAATGTGCCTCGCCCTCGATACGTCCTAGCTCGACATCATTCACGCGGTCTACGTCCACGTTATGCGTGAACAGGCACGTCTCAGGCTGGTCCTCTGGCTCTTTGATAGCCGCAGCGAGCCGTGCCTTATGCGCCTCTGTGATCGTCCCGGCACGCATCGAGGAGAGGATGTCGAGGAACTCCCCGTCGCTCTGCCTGTGCTGTTCTGTGAGATAGCAAACTTGCGGCGCAGCCGATTTCCATGAATCGGATTCGAACGCGAAGCGCATCTCTCCCTCCTTTACCACAGGGGGTAGCTGGAAGAAGTCGCCGACGAATATGACCTGCATACCGCCGAACGGGAGCGGACTCTGACGGACCTCCTGAAGGACATAATCGAGGTTGTCGATGAACGTCGCGTCGAGCATGGATATCTCGTCGATGATGAGGACGCGAGGCGAGCATATCCGGCGCATCGTGAACTCGTTCGACTGAAGCGTCGCGATAGCGTTCTCGCTGATCTTGCGCTTGATTCCCATACCGGCCCACGAATGAATCGTGGTCCCTCCGATGTGCGTAGCAGCGATGCCGGTCGATGCTGTGATGGCGTACTGCTTACCCTGCATGCGCATCCACTCGACGAATCGATTGACGGTATGCGTCTTGCCTGCGCCTGGCTCTCCCGTCAGGAAGACGTTCACGCCGGACTTCAGTATCTCTAGTGCGCGGTCTTGGGTCATAGATTGATTCCGTGATTCCTGTTCAAGAAAGGATCGTCGTACTCGGGCGCGGCGGCCATGGCCTCGCACACATGCTCGATAAGTTCCGAATCAATGGGCGTCTCATTCTCAGCGTACTCCTCGTATGCGGTAGCGAACTGCATCGCAAGCGGAATCTTTCCGAGAATGCCCATCACCTTCATCGGCACATCGAGCGACGATTCCCCGGCATCTATCTCCTCGCGAAGGCGTTCGATGTGGTCGGCGTTGTTCATACAGGCTCTCCGTTTACGCGAGCATCTTCTGCGAAGAAGACCTTCGAGATGACATAGCGGGGATTGTAAAGTGCGTCTCCATGCTTGAACCAAAGCATCACATCGCCGGTATCGACTTCCTCGATAGGCTTCCCCGGTTCGAAGACGACGAGATGCGTCCCTTTCCGAGTATCGATCAGGAGCTGGAATATCTTCTTCATACGTTCGGAGCTACCTCGTAATGATCGCCGACTAGTACCACTTCCGTGTTCCGGCCGAGATGTACCGCGTCGCCACGCGGCGTGATGATGAGCGAATACATGCCGTCGCAATGGCGGAAGGTACACATCTGCTTGCTGCCTCCCTTCTTCGGCTCGACGACCGTCAGGAGAATCTTCGAGCCCTTTGGTATCTCGTAGAGTTTCATAGTGTGTTTGCTGCTTCCTGGAAGCGATCGGCAAGGACCATTAATTCATCGGCACGCTTGCAGATATAACGCTCGATCTCCTCCCGCATCGACGGCGGAATGTTCTTCGGAAAGACCTGCTGCAACATGACTTGGCGCATACCCGTTATTGCGCTGACTGCCTGTTCGAGGTCGGTCTTAGAAAGGTTCGGCATATCTCTAGCGGACCTCCGCGTCTATCTGCACATCGTAATGATCGCACTGTGCCTTCTGTGTCGGCGTGAGGTAGAAAAGCGGATACTGCTTCGCATACTTGGCCCACGTCTCGCACTCGATCTCCGCGCTCTTCTCGATCGAATAGCCCATGGCGACCGAGATGACAGCGAACAAGCCCACTATTGTTAATACTGCGAGAACCGTCTGAACGAATGTGTTTGTTTGCATATAAGTAATATACTCCCTCTAGGTACGGATGCAATAATCTAGGTGTGGATAACCTGAGGGGCGAATATAGCCTATACTTCTTGTATGAATCCCCGCTTCATATTCCTCGATACTGAGACGACCGGCATCGAAAAGTGCCGCATGATCGAACTCGGATATCGCGCAGTCGGCGGCGAGCCAGTCTCCCTGCGCGTAAAACCTCCTGTGCCTATCACTATCGGCGCGATGGCCGTGAACCATATCACAGAGAAAATGGTCGCGAAGCTGAAGCCGTTCAATAAGCGGCCGGACTATAAGGCCATAAAGGAGGAGCTGGAAGCCGGTATCATCATCGCGCACAATGCGCCGTTCGACCTCGGAGTCCTCGACCGCGAGGGAATCGATATCGTCGACTATATCGATACGAAGGAGATGGCGAAGAAGATGTATCCTCGCGCCGAGAAGCATTCGCTTCAGTACCTCCGCTACTTCCTCGAACTAGAGATCGAAGGCGAGGCGCATTCTGCAGAAGGCGACATCGCCGTCCTTGAAGCCGTCTTTATGAAGATGATCGAGCATGGCGCAAGCCCTGACGCCTTTATCCGAAATCGATAACGTCGGTCGCGATCTCGATGGCGCGAGCATCGGTCAGCGATTTCCGCTCCGACTTCATCTCCTCTAGGACCCACCGCTGTATATCGATGATAGCGATGAACTTCGGATAACGGACCGCCACAAAGGAGAGGCTGCGGGCCATGCCGAAAAGGTCGAAGGGAAGCTTCTGATACCCGCCATCGGGAATCTTGAAGACGAGGCCCGTGCCGTGAACCGCCATGAGCGCATCGCGCTGATGGACTTCGAGCGCAGAGAAGGGAAGGCTATTCTTCCCCCGCGTGTGCTTCACTTCGACCGCGACCGAATGATGCTTCTTCAGGAAGTTCCTCATCCATGCGGCTACTGCCTTGTGCTGTGTCGCTTCTTGTTTGTTCATAGGAACCATTTATAGTATTCGTATTTTTCCGAATCAAGAATCACGAGGATAGGCAGGCCGTTTTTGATGCGCCACCAATTCATAAACATGCGCCCGGTCCTACCGTTGCCGTCTGCAAACGGATGAATCTTTTCGTAATCAATATGAAGTCGTTTTGAACGCGCCTCCTTACCGTCTGTGATGTTTTTCGGAATATTCATCGCTTCGCACCATTCTTCTACGGCTTCAGGGACCAAGACATGATTCAGGCCGAAACTGCGGCCAATACTGACCTCGTATTTTCGGAAGTATCCCTTCTCGTTCGGATACAAACCATGCTGATTCAGCATAAGTATCTTATGTGTTTCTAATACAACACTTAATTTCATCTCTTTTTCAGTCTTCAGATATTCCCAAGCAAGAACTGCTTGCTTTAGTGAATCGTCGTCATATACACCTTCAATAGCGTTTGATTCAGATAAGAAAAGTAGCTCGTCTTTCATAATTACCAAGGTAAGTCTTCAGGATTAATGGTCGGCTCTTCGACTGCTACCGATATCGCAATTCGCTCCTTCTTCATCGCGATGCCGTGCAGGACGTTCTCGCTGCCGGTCGCCCATTCGAGATTCAAAAGGATATTGTTCGAGCGGTTGCAGTCCTTGTGATTCACGATCTCCTTTCCTTCAGGGTTCTCGATGAAGGCGATTGCGACGAGACGATGAACATAGAACTTTTGCCGCTCTCCATCCCGACGCAGGAACACGAAGACGTATCCTGAAAGGTTCGACATCGGCCGCAGCACCTTCGCTTCGATCGGCCGCGTGCGCCCTGCGGGAGCTTTCACTATGCGCTCTAGGCTGCGCACCTCGCCATGATTCGAGACCTGATAATGGCCTTCGAAGCCCGGTATATCACGCCATTCCTCTGTCATGTCGTATCGTCATACGAAGCACACCAGCGAAGAACTGCATGCGGATTATTTCTTCCACATCTTCAGGAATCATGGGATTTCCTGGAACATAGGTATAGGGCACTATTAGCTCTTTGCCGTTGTTCAGTTTTAGACGAAAAACGAAGTGATCGCCTTGATCCCATCCTTCAGCCTCGATTTTTCCATTTACGTCCCTAGCGAGGAATAAGAATCTATCAGGAGTACGATTAGGAATCTTGTTCATATATTTTACTTATCGTATAAAGCTTCGTTAAAGTCGCGGCCGCTCATGATGGTCTCGAACCAGCGACGGTCGACGCTCTCCTTATGGTCTGCGATGAGATGGATATACAGGTTGTGCTTGATCGCATCGTATCGCTGCGGCCGTCCCTGGCCCTGGATATAGTCGATGCTCTTATTCGAGAGGGAGGCGAATATCACGACCGGGCAGGTCTTGAATTCCCATTCCGACGACACGGAAGACTGCGCAATGATGTATGCGCTCTCGGCCGCTTCTGCCGCCGTCTCGACTGCCTTCCGGTCCTTCGTCTTGCCGGTCATCTTGAAGACCAGCTTCCCTTCCTTCTCTAGCGCAGCGGCAATGATATCTACCTGTTCCGTATAGTTCGCGAAGACGATCATCTTCGGAAACTCGATAGAGCGTTCGACGATATAGTCGACCTTCTCATTCGGGAATGAAAGAACCTTGCGCGACACTTTCTTCGTCTTCTCGTCGAAGATATCCTCGTATAGGATGCCGTTCTCGATCTGATGCTTCTTCGTGCGCAGCGCACTCGGGTCAGGGAACTTCGCCGGGAGCGTTTTCAGGAGGGCAGATTGACGCGCATTGATGGGTAGATATTCCGTCTTATAGGTCTGCACCGGCACGTCCTTGATGTCCGCGAGACGAAGGACCTGACCTATCTCCCGCGTCTTCTCGGCGAGCGCATCCATAGATGCCTGATCGCGGTGCGGCGCGTACACGATGCGGTCCATCGGCAGTCTGTGATAGAAGCTGTCGCGGAAGTCCCTATACGACCAGTCATGCCCGAGTAGCTTCGCGGCCGCCCATATCGACATCGGGGTTTTGTTCGGCGTCGCTGTGGCTGGAATGAAACGAACCGGCTGTCGCTCTGCGAGATACCATTGCATCGCTTCGAATATCTGCGACGCCTTCGGAACCCATTCCTTATTCCGCCTGCACATAGTAGGCATGACCCCGAACAGCCTGTGCGCTTCGTCTGCGATGACCGCCTTGAACTTCGGGAGCTTCGTATAGTCGCGCCGGAAGGTCTCGTAGGAAATCACAGTTGGTGGTTTTAGTCCCAATACTTGGGATTCATACTCCCATTGCTTCTTCTGTACGGTCGTCTTCGGTGCGACGATGAGAATGCTGCCGCTGTACCTACGAACGGAATACAGCGCGGTACGAGTCTTGCCGGTCCCGGTCCCGTGGAATAGACCCTCGTACTTCCGAGACTTCAGTGAGAAAGAATTTTGATGAGGAGCGATCAAAAGACCATCGGCTATTCCATCAATCAGATCGGCCACATCTTTCTTCTTCATGCTACGCGTATCGGGTTATAGCGATCGTCAGTCATCGACCAGGTGCGGTAGCCGCCGCCTGGAAGATTCTCGCCGAAGACGACTGCTCCGCCGCGCTTCACGAGCGCGAGGGCCATACGGATACGGTAGAGGTATTTCATCATAGGCCAAGTTCGTATTTCTCTTGTTCCCATTCGACAGTCTCATCTCGAAGCCTTTGAAGATTCCTGATGATCGTATCGTACCGAGACTTCAGTTGCTTCGTTGCCCATTTGATAGGGTCATTCGCAAGGTCCTTATTGAAGGTCATACCGAGTTCGCGGCCGTTCACATACAGGAACCAGCGAGTGCCGTTCTCGTAATAGTCGACCTCGATAGTGCGACCATTCTCTACCTGCTTCGAGACGTTTTTAAAGAGGTGTCTCATACAGCTTGCCGGTCGCTAAAGTCTTCGCTGCGCACGTCATGCCCGAGATTGTTCAGCTCTGACATACGGCTTTCTTCTGAATCGTATGCACGAGGGAACGGCCGGTGCTTTCGGAGCTTCGGGTTGTAGAGGTCTTCGACTATCTCGTCGAAGCGTTCGGACGCGATGAGGAAGTCGCACGATGCCTTCGAGCATTCATACATCGTATCGATGATGCCCTTCGCCTGAAGGAGGTTGTTGCACTTGGGGCACAGATTGTTCTTCAGGCGGGACCAGATCATATGCCTCCGAAAAGCTCGACGGTTATGCCGCAGTCGGCCTTGCCGATGCCGACATGCGTGTACTGCGGCTTCACGATATTCGCCATGTGCGTCGGCGACTTCATGAGAGCTTCGTGCGCCTCCTTATCGGTCTTGAAGTTCCGGGCGAGGTTCTCGCCGAGGTACTTATAGTCCGTTCCTGCGAACGAAAGCCATGCATTCGCATGCGACCACTGACCGATATCACAGAGCTGCTCTGCGCGCACTTCCGCGCGGTACGAGAGCGCGGGGTCCTCGACGAGGGGTGTGGCGCGAACGGCGTTAATGAGGAATAGAAGCTCGATCATATGAAAGTAATTATACCGCCTCGATCTGCGAAAGGAGGACGTATATCGGGTTAGCGATATCGACTCCGTGTTCGCATTCTTCGAGCATCAGCGCGTGCATGACGCCGACGTGCTTGATGTCCTTCTGCTCGCCGGTCATCGTACCGTACTCGTCATAGTGCGGATGCGACTCAGGCAATATCTTTACCCGTGTTCCTTTCTCCATAGATTCGAAATTATTATTCATAGGCCCGATGGGGAGGGGCAAGGGAAGCATCCCTTCGCCCCTTCCTACTGACCTGCGAACTAGTCTTCCAGGCCAAGTGCCTTGTCGAGGTCGAAGAACTCCTCTTCGAGATCGACCTGAGCCTGTACCGTCTTCGGCAGCGCCTTCTTAGGCGATGGCGTGATCGTGTACTTGGAGTTGAGGCCGTCGCCGGTCTTCACGACTGTGATGTCGTAGCCGGACGGATGACCCCAGTCCTTATTCTCGGCGAGCGCGAGAATGCCCTTCTTGATCGATGCCTGCGTGAACTCGGCGAGCATGACCTTGCCCTCGATGTGATCGTAGACCATGAACGCCATGAAGTCGTTGATCTTCGGACGCTTGGTCTTCTCGTCCGTGTCGACATCCTTCGGAGAAATCTCCGCATCGACACCTCCTACACGGAAAGGCTTGTTGTCCTTCCAGCCGACTTTCCCGACTACCGCATCAGTAAGGATGCGGAACTTATTCTCGCCAGACTTCAGCTTGAAGAAGCTTCCTGCTTCAGTCTTGACCTCATAACCTTTAGGTGCGAATGACATATGTGTTTGCCTTGCGGCGGTTTTGCGTAATTGTGCGTGGATGCACCGGGTTTGTAATTCAGCGACTAAAGTGCGCTGAAAACTGAATAGGGAAATCGTTTTTAAATAATTGTGTCGCCCTCGCCATCTACCCGAAGGTAGACCTCAAAACCGATGTTTCGAATGATGGCTGACTTCTTATGTCGCCATTCATTGATGATCGGATAAAGATGTATCTCGCCCGCGTCGTACCGCTCGGACAGTTTTTGAATTTCGTCCTGCGCTTCGCGCACGTCCGCACATGCCTGCATGATATTCATTCGATGTCGCATAGGTGTTGTCGGTTAGATTCCCTATTCAGTTTTCAACGTACTTGCGAACGAAGCCGGGAAGGAGGAAGGAACGTATTCCTTCAACCCTCGATACATGACCCTCGCGGGATTCTATATCTTGGGGACCGTGGTCCCCTTCTCGACTTCCTTCTTCTCTCCCTAGTATATCCTAGGTGCGCATACCGTCTAGTTTCTAGGTGTGGATAACTTACGGCGTGGACCTAGCGACTTCTTGCCCTTCTTCGCACGATCATTCCGCGCCCATTCAGCCTTATAGTCGTTCAGATACTCGCGGTTCTTCGCGCGATACGCACGCTGATATTCAGCCCTTCGATGCGTTCGCGACATATTCTTCCATCTCTTTACGAACCTTCATGATCTCCCCGCCGAAGGCAAGCGTCTCTGACATCGTGCGCTTCGTCTTGAAAGACACAGGGAGTGCCGGGTCATCGCGGAAAACCATTTCATAGTCGAAGCCGGTTTCGTCGCGCTCTTTCCACTGGCGCATCGTTGGAATCCATTCGAGATAGAATTCGACTTCCTCCGGGCGGATGCCGTTCGCGATGTAATTCATCAGCGCGTACATCGTGAGCTGCCCGTGCTCGTCGACACGCTTCTGGTCCCATGCCTTCATGCCGGTCTTGTACTCGCCTATGATGCGCATCGTCTGGTCGCAGAACGTATCGGCGTAGCCGATGAGCTTAAAGCCATTGAAGGGAACCTTGAAGTCCTGCTCCATGCGCGAGAGCATGCGGACCGGCGCGAGCGGAGTGCCTAGCTCGCAGGAGTCCGCGAACTTCTTTCCGAAGATAAGCTCTGGCGTCGGATTCTCGTCGAGACCGAGGACGTATCGCTCGAACCATGCGCGAGGATTGTATTTGAAGGACGAGTGCTGCGACCAGGAATAGTCGCGCTCGCGCCACTTCGCTATCTGTTCGGGGGTAGGGATCATACCTCCATTTCGCTTAGGCTCTTTTCACTGAACGGGTCTTCGGCTTCTTCAAGTTCTAGGGCCAGATCGACGCTTCCCTCCGGTATCCATCGCCAGCTTTGCGTTCCGCCTACCTGACGACGCACCTTCTTCAGCTTCAGCACGCGCTTGAAGACATCGATGATCGCCATCTCCTCGAACTTACGCATCGCGCCGAAGTTCCCGTTCAATGCCTGCTGGTACGCCATCTGCGCCGTGATGCCCTCCGCTCGCTTGTGGTCGGTCATGAAATGCTCATCGAAGTACCATTCGCTGATGCGATCCTCGTTCGGATCAGAGACGCGGCGAGCCTCCTGCTGCGCGGCCGTCTCATCCTTCGGGAACTCATGCACGCTCTCTCCGGCCTGAAGCCTCGCCCATGCTTCCGCGATGAGCTGGTCGCGATTCGTTTCGAGCCATTCGATATCCGCTTCTTCCCTTACGACCCGGACCGGGAGCCAACGGCGATTGCCGGTCTCGTCCTTCAGGTACTCGTCCTGGTTCGTGGTCATCGCGAACGCGCAGCGACGCGGCACGTCGAGCGACATGCGCGCATACGGCAAGCGCAGCTTGTCGACCTGCGTCGTGATGATGGCCTTCAGCTTCTTGATCTCGGTACGGCTCAGGGTCTCTCCCTCGGAGAATTCCATGATGAACTTCCCGAACATCTGCATGAAAAAGTCCTTCGAGTCGACGCCCATCGTGGTCTCGACGTGGCCGTTCTTCCCGTTCGGCATCTTGGCGAGGACGGAAAGGGAGGTCGACTTCTTGGCTCCCTGCGGGCCTTCGAGGACCATAACGTAGTCGAACTTGCAGCCCGGCTCCATGATGCGCTTGACCATTCCCTTCAGCCAGTTCGAGCCGACCGCGCGATGATACGCATTGTCTTCGACGCCGTATACCTTGCAGAGCCAGGTAGCGAGACGATCTTCCTGGTCCCATTCGACAGCCTTTACGAACTCGATAGCGGAGTCATGCGTGCACTCCTTCGCGACGAGTATGATCGCGTCGAAGACCATATCCTTGCCGACCTTCTGAAAGAATTCGAAGTGGATGCTGATCTCGGTCTGTATGGCGATAGCATCATTGTCTTCGAAGGGACGCCAAGGAAGCGATGGGTCGCTTCCTTCACGATATTCGATCGTATTCGTGAACGCGTCATAACGGATACGTCCCTTGAAGATAGGATGGAAGCGAAGGATGCGCGAGATGTTCTCCGTATTCTGCGTGATGACCTTATCCTTCTGCGCGTTCAGCGTGAACAGGAAGTCGATGCCGGTCTCCTCCTTGATGCGCTCCTCCTGCGTACGGTATACGTCCTTGCAATTCTTGATGGCTCCGGCGATCGAGCGGACGCGGTAGTCAATTCGCCCCTGTGTCTTCTCGCGCTGGCCCAAGGGAGAGGCGAGCCATATGCGGTCCATCTGCTCCTTATCATGGCGCGTCCAGAAAGCGAGGTGCGCGAGGAGCGCAGCGTCGGCACTCGAAAGGTTCGGCTTGCCTTTATCATTCAGATACGCCGATGCGTCTCCTTGGTACAGCTTCTTGATGTCTGCGCCGTTCTTCGAATCGAACATACGCTTCAGGATGTCGGCGTCTTCGAGGAGCGATTTACCTAGCTCGATGACCGATACGGCCGGGCCGGTCGTCTCTGCCTTGGCCCAGGGGTAGCCGATGATACCTAGAAGTCGAAGGGCTTCAGCTTTATGAACTGTGCGAATAGGTCTTTTGGAACCGAAAGGAACTTCGGACCAGGTAAAGAAACGACCAGAGGTGTAGGCTTCAAAAGGAGCGTGTCGGTTGGCTTCAAGTTCGAGAGGTCCATCTGAGATTGCGAGGTAGAGATGAAGTCCAGTCCCTGACGGAGAGATTTCCGTATACGTCTTTGCCTCCTTGATGAGCGATTTAATCGCGTCGCCTTTCTCATGCTTAATCTTGGAATCTTCGAGTACATGGTCTATGTCGATACCGAGTAATGTCTGATCGGGAGTGAAGACGATGCCGATGCCCGAGCCGAAGCCGTTATCGCGCAGAGCCTCTTTCGCTTCCTTGTATGTGGACCAGGTAGACGGGTCGGTCGAAGATGCCTTAGCCCCCCGTATCGAGTACGGGATTTTAGTCATACGGTCGCCGGATTTCTCAGCATTCCATAGAACCCATCGTTTCTGATTTCGCATACGCTCACTATACATCTGTGAAGCGGAAGTGAATACGTTCTAGGTGTGGATAACAGAAATAGCATGAAATGCTATTTCTCTGCTACCCACGACTGTAGCTATGCAACCTAGGCAAGGTAGGCAACCTATTCTACGGCCTATCTGTGCGGTGGTTGCCTATGTTGCCTACCTTGCCTACCTATTTCTATATAAGTGATAGAGAGACTAGAAATAATAGGGGAGGAGGGGGGCTAGTGGAGGGCTGGGGGGTATATAAGGGAAAAGGTAGGCAAGGGTAGGCAAGCTAGGCAAGCCCTCCTTTCCGTGGCTTATCAAAGCCATATTCAGGTTGCCTACCTCGGTTGCCTACCCCCTCGAAGTTGCCTACCTCCATACGAAAAAACCCCCTTTCGGGGGCTTTTTCTGCAAAAACTATCTCTTGTTGATCGGAACCATCTCGTCGAAATATCTGACGCCGGGGAGTCCTTCGATGCCGTTCTTCATTGCGGCACGAATCGAGACCAGATCAGGCAGGCAGTATTCGCGTGGGACCAGAGTTGCGTCTATGATCTCGCACTTTCGGTCCTTGCGGAATCCGACGCTGCCGTTCTCTGTCGCTATCTTCGACTCAGGTCCTTCGACAGCATCAGCCTGTTCGATCGCAGTCTCTAGCTTCAGCTTGCCCTTGCCGGAACCGACGCGCTCTGCGATCTTCGCCTTCTTCGCTGCTGCCTTCTCATCCTCTGCGAGCTGGTATGCGCCCATGCGCTTACGAAGGGAATCGATGGCTGGCTTCAGTGCATCCTTGAATGGCTTCCATCGTCCCTGCTCTACCTTGATCGTTGCCTTCAGAGGACCGACGATCTTGTCCTCCTCCTCCTCGACGCCATCCATCGTCTTGTTCAGCTTCGACAGGAGTTCGGTTGCTCTCGTCATGTCTTCAGGAGACTTGATGACGAGCGCGTCTGCTTCCTGTGCAAGCGGGGATACCTTCTTCTCGTAGATGGCGACTGCCTTAGACATACCGGCCGGGAGTGATCGTGAAGCCTGGCTCCTCGGGAGCTGCTTCCCACTTCAGGTAGACGTTGCCGTCCTCCTTGTCATTCTCGCGAAGACCATCCTTCAGGTCTGCGACGATCTGTTCAAGGGTCGGGATGAGGTCTTCTACCTCAGGTCCCGCTAGCTGAATCTTGATAATTGTGCGTGCGCTCATGTTCGTAATTATTTATGGGTACTCACTCATTCTATTCTAGGTACGCATATTGTCCACACCTATATCTAATACTAGGTGTGGATAGTGCTATAGTGGCTCTATGGCTACACGATCTGAGGCGCGAAAGGCGCGATGGGCAGCAATGACTCCCGATGAGAAGTCAGCACTTCAGAAGAAGATTGCTGTGTCTCGATATGCGAAGCTCTCTCCCGAACAGCGCAGGGCGATAACGAAGAAGGCAAGCGCGGCACGCTGGCCTAAGAAAGGTCGAAGCAAGGCTTCGACTACACGCTCATGATCACACTCCCGAAGCTTCCTCCTAATTACGAGATGATTGCGAAAGCGTTTCCTGCGGTACGGGAGCGCAAAGATATCGCATTCACATTCGGCGGTATTTTGTTCAATCCGAGCGACATGGATATCGATGAGCCATTCGGACTGCATGAGGCGTGTCATTCGCTTCAGCAAGAGAAGATGGGAAAGGGTGCGCTCGGTCCTGATCGATGGTGGAAGAAGTTCATTGCTGACCCGAAGTTCCGAAAGGAACAGGAGCTTGAAGCATTCGCTGTGCAATACAAGCGGTACTGTGAACTGGTCTCGGACCGCAATCGTCGTGCCTGCTACCTGATAAAGATCGCTGCGAATTTTGCTTCTCCTATATATGGTTCTGTCGTGTCGCATGGAGAAGCAGTAAAACTCATTCGACAAGTTGCGCGAGTACCTGCATAGTTAGGATATTAGGTTCATACCTATCTGCGATATGCCTGCAAAGAATACAAAAGATAAGCGAGCTGAGACTTCGGCAGAGAACGGAAAGAAGGGCGGTCGCCCGAAGGGATACGCTGCGCTCGAAGCGGAGAAGGCTCGCGAGATTCTTGTCGAACGTCTCGGGAAGAAATGGGTCCCTATCGTCGACAAGGCAATCGAGCAGGCAGAGAAGGGAGACGGCTCTGCGCGCGACTGGCTGACGACGCGCGGATACGGAAAGATAAAGGATGAGGTCGAATTGACGACTACAGTAAAGACTGTCGTAGTAAACAAGTCTAAGAAAGCATGAGCAAGGACCCCGAAGTCGCAGAGATAGACCTGCTCCCGAAACAGACAGACGCATGGGAGCTTTGGGAGGACCCGACGACGACGGAGATCGGCTATGGCGGCGCGGCCGGAGGAGGGAAGACGCGCCTCGGCTGGTATCTACTCATCGCTATCTGTGAGCTTTTTCCCGGCGCGCGCTGCGCTGTGGCTCGTAAGGAGTTGAAGACGCTGCGTCTTACGTCGCTCGCCGAGCTGTTCATCATCTTTATGGAACTCGGCTACCAGAAGGACCGCGACTATACGTTCAATGCGCAGGACAATATCATTCGCTTCCCGAACGGTAGCGAGATCATCTTGCTCGATACCGCGAACAGTCCGCAGGACCCTGAGTACACACGCTTCGGTTCCTTGAATCTTACTGCTGCATGGTGTGAGGAGAGCAATGAGACGCCGGAGAAGGCTCGCGATATTTTGAATACTCGTGTCGGTCGTCATAATAAATTTGTTATAGACGGCAAGGAAGTGAAGGCGAAGGCTCTATGGCTAGAGACGTTCAACCCGAACAAGGGGCACGTCTATCGTAATTACTACAAACCATGGAAGGAAGGCACGCTGCCTCCGTATCGCAAGTTCATCCGTGCGCTTCCGGGCGACAACTCGCACCTCCCTAGCGAGTACATCGAGAAGCTGCGCAACTCGCCTGACAAGACGATTCGCGAGCGTCTCCTGTACGGGAACTTCGATTACGATGACGACCCGACGCGCATCATGGAATACGATGCGATCCTTGACCTGCGTCATAACACGCTCGAAGATCGCGGGACCGACGATACAGGCACGCGCATAAAGCCGCAGCGATACCTCATCAATGACATCGCGCGGCTCGGCGGCGATAAGATCGTCTCCGGTCTGTGGGAAGACATGACGCTCGTCGGTCTCGAAGTGAATACCTATCAGGACCTCGACACGACGAATAAGCAGATCAAGGACCGCGCTGAAGACAGCAAGGTTCCGTTCTCGCACATCCTTTCGGATGAGGACGGCGTAGGTGGCGGCACAGTCGACACGCTGAAGGGAACGAAGGGATTCCAGGGAGGCACGAAGCCGCTAGAGGTGTACGACCACTTCACGGCGAAGAAGATATCGACGAACTTCCGCAACCTGCGTTCACAATGCTACTTCCGCCTGTCCGAGGCCGTGAACCGCCGTGAGATGGCGATCAAGCTTCGCTACTTCAAGACGAACATCGAAGGCTACACGATGGAGAAGGCACTGTCCGAGCTTGAAGAAGAACTCGACGCGGTAAAGAAGGTCGACAATTCGGGAGAGAATACGAAGTACGCCATCATTCCGAAGCGTGGCGAGCGCAGCATGCAGGAGGAGCTGGGCCGCTCGCCTGACCTCGCCGACATGCTCATGATGCGTATGTGGTACGAGCTGAAGCCTGCGGCGAAGGAGTCTCAGGATGCCGCTGCGCGTCGCTCGCATCGCGTCGTCGTGCGGAAGGCCAAGGCAAACCCCGCCCTGTGATGTCCACACTCTGTTCATAATGGGTATTGCGTGGCGCAAAGGTGCTACACTATTTGCAAGAACATAATCACTTAATACATGGCTACTACTAAGAAGGTCGCGGCAACGAAGAAGCCTGCCGCTAAGAAGGCTTCAAGTGCGAAGAAGGCTCCGGCCAAGAAGGTCGCAGTCAAGAAGAACACGGCTCCTGTCGCGAAGAACGCTGTCGAGATCAGCATCGAGACGAAGGGAGAAGTCTTCGAGTTCAAGGTTGGTCCTGAGGAGATCGGTTCGGTCTTCGAGAAGGTAGGACTGAACAGCACGAACACGCGGACCATCGTGAAGGCCAAGCGCACTATCGCTGCTTCCGGCAAGACGCCTGCGAAGACCCTCATGTTCGAGCGCGTCTTCAACGTCCACATGGCTCGTCGCTTGTTCCGTCAGAACCTCGCTCGCCAGCAGTTCGAGAAGCAGGTAAGGCTCGCTCTAGACGTATAACCCATGTACGGAGAGAACGTATTCGATTACATCATTGCCGAGAAAGCCGCGTATAAAACGCGGAAGGTTCCGATCACGGACGGCTATGAATGGAATATGTTCGAGCACATCAGGAAGTCCTTCCTGTATAAGCACTCGAAGTTCTCGACCGGCAACGATGACGGCAACCGTCCGTTCAAGAACATCATCCTTCCAGTCCTCCGCGTAGCGTATCGCTCGGAGGGCTTTGATGTGAAGGATATCGTTCCCTTCGTCAACGAGCGACAGAACTATTACAAGTCCTTCCTCGTCAAGAAGTATCATCCGAAGTGGGCACGCAAGTATTCCATCGATACCTTTATAGATGAGGGTGTCGAATCATACGTCGACTACGGCCTCTGGCTTGCGAAGAACGTGAACGAGAAGCGTCCTGAGACTGTGCCGCTTCAGCGCATCGCCTTCTGCGATCAGACCGACATCTTGTCCGGTCCTATCTGTGAGATGCATCCGATGTCGCCCGATCAGCTCATGGAGTACTCGGGTAAGTGGTACGACGACGTTATCGAGATGGCGATCAATCAGTCCAAGAAGGAGAAGCCGGTCATCACTGATGGCGAGAAGAAG
>Ga0181352_1000108_pt1 | contig 38241 bp, 48 predicted proteins | sample Fa13VDMLBSN_FD_130103 | JGI IMG/M metagenome (GOLD analysis project Ga0181352, IMG submission 130103) | Freshwater viral communities from Lake Michigan, USA - Fa13.VD.MLB.S.N | ecosystem: Environmental > Aquatic > Freshwater > Lake | place: USA: Michigan | collected 2013-09-23 | reverse complement strand
TAGCCAGCTGCAATAGGGATTTGACGGATCGCTCCGGCGTAGGGCAGACCATCCAGTCGGTTGACTGGCTTCAGACCATACGTCTTTGAAACGGTAGGATATGCCATTTAAGACTCCAAAAAAGTTAAATACCTTTTCCGAAAGTGACCGTGGACTTACGTTCTTTGAACATAGGCATCCTCGGATCATTCTCGCGCATGTAAGTGTTATCCACAGAATTCATCTGAGCTTCCGCTTGATTGCGGTAGTAATCATTACGTTGTTCTGTAAATTCCACAGGTGTTTTGCAAAGCAGCAAACCGCCTACTTCCACACAGTCAGGGAACTTCGGATTCGAAGAACCAAACAAGCGGATTTCGGGATGGTCAGCAGCCCTAACGGGTTCCCAGCCTTCGCGTAATTTTCCAGAAATGTTAGTGGCGTCGTCTTTACCCAGCGATGCAATCCTGATCCAACGATACGCATAACCCGGTTCCGGTGTGGGATCGGGCAGAAGTTGCGGAGGCATCCAGTGTTTTGGACGCTCAGCTTTTTCGCGTGTCTCAAGTTCGCGTGGTGCGCGGTTAGATTTTTCCATTTTCATTTCCTCATTTCTTCAGCAACCTTGCGGGCGTACAGTTCCAATGGAACTCCCAACCGTTTGGCGAGATTCACCTGTGTCTGCGTAAGCACGATCTTTTTAGGCGCTGTGCTACGGGTTGCAGGTGCAACTACGTTGGATTTGGTACGTTGAGGTTTCGCATCAACGGACTCTTCGGCTCCAAACTGCTCCGAGAATCTTTCCCTCATGTCAGTGTCGATACGTCGATAGTATTCGTCACTGCCAGTCGGTATTCCTTCACCTACTAAGTCCTCATGCAAGCCGAGGGCATAAGCTGTCATCCGTTTATTGCTTCCAAACCACTGATTTTTTTCTTGCCAAGCAAGTAGTTTTTCGTCAACGGGTTCAGCTTTAGTAGGCTGTTGTGTGATTTGTACAGGAGTTTCATCAACCTGTAAAGGGGCTGGGCGAAAATTATTTACTTTATCTGCGCGAATCTTTGCAGCAGTCAAGGCTTCTTGAGCCTCAACCAGCTTCTCAGAGTCGCCAGCTTCGTAAGCTTCTCTGTATAAACGCTTAGCTTCTTCAACCTCGGCGGTGACAGATTTCTTAGCCTGCTCCAGTAGTGCAGTCTGGCCTTGATTCACAGAACCTTTGAGCTTTTTGTTCTCTTCGATTACTGCTTGGGCCAGCTTCAGGGCTTCTTCTTTCTCACGTTCTGCCGCTTCTTTTGCGCGACGCTCTTCGTGATAGCCTTTGGTGAAGTGCTTAATACGCTTCTGTACACCTTCGTCGTATTTAGCCAACTCTTCATCCGTCACCTCTTTGGGAGGCTCAGTCATAGGCTTGCGGCCACGGTCTTCTGGAGGCGTGTCGTCTACAACTTCAATTGCAGTTTCGCCTTCACCTTCGATTTCGAAGTCGAATTTGTCATCGGCTTTTGCCTCTGTCTTTTTCTCTTCGTCGGGGAATTTAAATTCTTCTGTTGCCATGTTGACTCCTTAGTTGGGACGTTGGATACCGCGTGGGTCTTGCACAACAGCCTGAACAGAGTCATCGTTGATGAGTCTCCATTCTGTACCATGAATCTTCATGCGGGTTCCCGTGTTAGGACGTACTAACACAAAGTCACCGACTTTGCAGCTTGGGCCAGATGGGAATCTGGTCGCGTCTTTGAACGCATCGGGGCCAATCTTTGCAACGAATAACACGGGGGAGAGAAGCTCCTCGTTGTACATCATCTGCGCAGATTTAACGATCCCAGACTCGCTCAATTCTTCTTCTGCCTTGGGCAACATACACAGCAAGTGATATGTCGCTGGATCAGGCACTTGTTTAGCTTTTTCCTCAGCATTGGCGTTTAGCAGCCCGCTCAGGTCGACAGCTTTAACATCGAATTCAGTCATCTTCATAGTCCTTAGTTTTTCGCACGAGGTCAGCAAGTTCCATCTGTGCGGTTTGCAGACCTCGGATAGTCCCGCACAGTTCTTTGTAGTGCTCGTGGGATTTAGCTCCACCAGCACTTACAACATCAACCAACTGCTTGATTTGTTCATCAAGCTTGCTGTCTAACACTTCAAGCAGATTGGCCATCATTCATCCTTCTTTGTAGGTTTGTTCGTTTGTTCCGCAGCTCGCCGTGCAGCTTCTTCCGCGTGAGAAAGTTTCTGTGCATGCACTTGGCCACCATGAGCCATCTTCTGGCCGTGAGCCTGCTGCTGCATCATCAGAGCTTGCTGCTGTTGGGCTTGCGCCTGCTGCAACTCCATCTGTTTCGCTGCAATCTCCAGAGCATGTAATTCCTGAGCCTGAGCAATCTCCTGCTGTAGACGCATCGCTGCCATGGCTGGGTCTTCACCCATTTTCGCTGAACTCTCTTGCGCCTTGAGTGACAACTCCTCAGCCTTGAGCTGCAAGTCACCCTTGACCTTGAGCGCCTTGATGTCAGAGTCCTGCTTCTTAATCGCCAACTCTTGTATCTGCATCTGAACGATCGGGTCTTGAGCCTGAGCCATCGCCTGCTGCTGAGCAACCTTGGCCTTATCCATCTGGAGCAACTGAGTAGCGGCCTGTGCCACAAGTTTAGAAATCTGCACTTCAGCGTTTTCATCCAACGCCGCATCTGGTGCGGGTAGGGTAGCGCCAAGCTGTTCCTGCAACTTGTTGCGATACTGGAACGCGACGTGTTGCGCAATGTGAGCCATCATCGCGCCTTGAATCTGCTGAGCCATCGGGTTCTGGCCAAGCTGACCCATCACCATCGGGTCCTGCAACATACTGGTGTGAACAGCGATGTGAGCATCGTGGTCTTGGTAGATAAACGCCTTGGTGGGCTGGCCAGTGAGGAACGACATGTTCTCCGACACGGGGTCGCGTGGAGTCTGGTCGTCATCGATCGGCACAAGTTTCTCTGCATTCTTGATGCCAAGCACTTCAATCATCTGACGGTGCAAGACGGGTAAGTTGTAAATCTGAGGAGCGCCTTGAGCCAACTGAATCACAGCCTGATACTGCATGATCCGCTGAGCCATCGTTGCACTGTTCGGGTCAGACACAGGAATCACAGACACCAAGTCATAGTCACCCTGCTTGGCCATGCGGCTGCCTTCAACTGGGTCGTATGAATACTCAGCGGGGCTGTGGTCACGAATGATGTCACGCAGAAGTTTGAACTCCTGCTTCATGCTGTAGTGCACGCGAGCTTGCACCGCTGACATTGTTTTCAACTGGCGCTCAAGCAACGCCAAAGTTGTACCGACAGGTGCGTTTGCGCTCATGTCGCTGATGTTCATATCAGCAATAGAACCTAAGCGACGGCCTTCTTCAGTAATTCGCTCAAGCAACCCCGCCAAAACTTGACTTGGCTCTTTGTACGGAAGGGCCATGATGTTATCGCGCACAGAACCAGCTGGCACGTCCACATCACGGAACTCACCGGGAGCGATCGGAGTATCGTCTCCCTTGATGCGGAGTCCTCGGGTCTTCAAACCACCGGGCAAGTTAGACAACGTACCAGCGTCAACCAACTGACGAATGATAGATGTACCTGCGCGTGCGTAGCCACCGATCAAGTGGATCAGACCCAAACCATATGCGCCGAAGCCGGGCACATATGTGTACTGCACGAAGTGCTGACGCTTGAGTTTCTTCTCGTCGTCTTCGTTCCAGTTGCGACGGATGGCCAACACTTTAGTCGTGCCGCGCTCGATCGTAATCACGTATGGTCGTGCAATACCTTCTTCATCTTCATAACCGGGCAGGTCATAGTCGATGTGCACTTCAAGAATCTGATAACGATCGTCATCTGTCAGTGTGTAACCTTGGTCTTCAGCTTTCTTCTTCTCCACATCAGTGTGGAAAGACTGTGGCTCACCCAAATCTTCGTCGACATAGAAGCCGTTGACCTGCAACTTCTTCAGATCATTCTTCGTCTTACGCATCACATGCGTCAAACGCTCTGCTGTGTTCGCACTAGACGCGCCGTATGGAATGATGATGTCTTCAGCGGGGATGAACATCGCCACTTGACGACCCAAGTTAGGGTCAAAATAAACTTTCTTGAATGCGGCTCCTGCCAGACCCAAGTTGTACAACATGCGCTCATGCTCAGGGCGATACTCAGCCATCACCTCAGTGAGCTGATAGTTCATATCATCACGGACGCGCTCCGCAGCTTCTTCCTTAAGCTTGTCGATTGCACCAATGATTTCCGTCTTGACTGGGCCTTGAGCCGGAAAGGTTTCAATAATTGTTTCGCTTTGGAAGCGCACTGCGGCTTCGGTAAGAACAGTTGAAAATACACCACACGCCCCATTCCACGGCTCAGTACGCTCTTCATACTTCATCCCCAAAACTTCAAGGCCACGCACATACATCTCTGTCCAGTCTTTACGACTGTTGATGTCGGCATCCACCATCTCAATGATTTCACTCGCTACTTTAGCCAGTGCGCCCTCATCCATCTCTTCTGCAAGGTTGGCATCGAACTCAACCTCACTTACATCTTCAGGCAACAGGTCAATGACCATGCCGTCCATGCCAATACTCAAACCCTCTGGGTTCACAATCTCGATCTCAACATCAGGCCCTTCTTCAGCAGCCAATGCGTCCAAGCCCAGTGGAGCCTGTGACAATGAGGGGAACATATTCGTAGCCATATCAATCCTTAGTAGTACGCCGCAACTTTACGACGGAAATATCTTTGCTCTTCGGGTTCATCCGATGGCAGTCTTATGAAGCCCCCTTGTCTAAACCGCATCAACGCTTGCGTTGTAGAGTCAACAAGGTCATCGTTCGTGCCACTGGGGAAGTCGTTGCATTCTTCAATAACTTCTTTAGCCCATCTTCTGTCCGGTGCCCATACTATCCCAGAAGATAACAAATCCGAAACAGCGTTCACACGCGATATTTTGTCTTGTCCTTTGCCCGGAGTAAACTCCCCCACAGGAATTCCCATGCGCCTGAGCTCTTGGTAAAGCGCCGAACCGTTGGATTTCTTCTCAACGATGAACGCATCTGGCTCCCACTCTTTGTATTCTTCAAGCACCATCTTTTTCAAATCAGGAAACTCCATACGCTTCTTGATCGCATTGAGTAAGATGATGTTGTAGTTGTTTGTCTCTTCGTTGAAGAACACACCCCACGTCGTCAGGGCGTTAAAGTCAGACCTGTTGTTAGCTTCTTGAGCCGCGTCAAGCGACATAATAGTGAACTCACACGAGGGAGGATCGTCCTTCTCCCATATCTGCCACCACTCCCGTTTTAGCAGCGCACCCTCTTCAGACACAGGGTTCTGCATGTACTGGGCCTGCCAGTAACGGGGGTCCATACCTGCTTTTTTACCCAGTAGTTCTTCTAACGACCAAAACTCACTCCAAAGCGGTTTGTCGTTGAGGATCGCAGGGAACTCTACGATCTCCCACTGATCCACATCTTCCTCTTTGCCCATCTGGTTCACAATCATGCCGGTCAAGTCAAGCTTTGACCACCGTGTCATCACAATAATGATGGAACCACCCGGCATAAGTCGCTGTAGAGGACCAGACTGAAACCACTCCCAAGCAGGCAGAAACACGTCAGGACGGCCAGTTTTTGCTTCCTGTTCAGAGTGGGGATCGTCAATAATAAACAAATCAGCCCCGCGACCTGCAAGAGCGCCGCCCACACCAATTGCAAAGTATTCCCCTTGGAAATTAGTACCCCAACGTGACGCCGACTTCGAGTCCGCCTGCAATTCGACCTGCGGAAAGATGTCTTTATAGGCATCAGAACCCACCAAATTTCGCACTCTACGGCCAAAATTCACGGCCAAATCAGCCGTGTGAGAGGCCATAATGACCTTTTTATGAGGGTATTTACCTAGAAACCATGCCGGCGCAAGGTAAGAAATCATCTCTGACTTACCGTGACGGGGGGCAATGTTCACAATAACCCGTCTTTTCTTACCATTGGCTATATCTTCGAAGATTTTGGCCAGTCTTCTGTGGTGTGGACCCACTTTATAGCCCGGATATACGTGGTTGATGTAGGTTAAGAAGTCATCTTTACCCACTTGCTGCACAGAACCGCTGTCGTACGTCTTCAAAAGCTCCAAAGTATGCATTTTCTGCTCCAACGGCATCGTTGGGAGCGCATCTTTGATGGCTTTTAGCTGTTCAGGCGTGATCTTCACTGCTAATTACCCTAGTCTGCACGTCAATCGTACGTTTTTCCAACTTATCCAGCGTCTCAAGCAGCTCTTTTTCCACTTCTTCAAGGGATGCTTGCTTATGAGTCACCTCTGAACGCTTCTTAAATGCGTCAACACCGTCAACATCACCCAAAGCCTTGATTGCTCCAAGCCTGACGGTACTATTTGGGTTGGCTGTTTCGGCAACGAGCCTATTTACAACATAAACTTTTAAGTCGGCCAGCTCTCGCACGATCATATGGTCGTACTCAGCCACCATACCGGCAAGGTATGCGATGGTTTCGTTGGGGTAGTTAGCTAACGCAGGGTCTGTCTTGTTTGCAATGACCTTTTCCATCAACTCTCGAGCTTCGCCTTTGTGCTCAGAGGTGGGTTCGATGGGGGTTCCGTTCAGATCAGAAATCATTTTGACTGTACGGGCACGCATTTCCAGCTCTTCCTTTGGAGAAAGAGGTGGCATGGCCTCCGTCGCTGAGGCCGGTAGCGGAATATCCGCTTCTACATTAGGCATGTGTTGCATAAGAGGGAATAGCACTCCTATAAATTGTCGGCGGCTCACATAAAGCAGTGTGTTTGAACTCAAAGACCTTAAAGGTTTATGAAGTAGCGGCGCTAACCCACTACACCACCAACAAGTATGAGGACTGCACTTAAAGAGGGAACATGTCCCACGGCTTCTAGATGCCTCAATCCTCAGACTTGTTAGTTGTTGGGTTGGCTGCTCGTCCGCAAGTTTAGGCAATATAAACTTTGCACAGTTACCCCAACAAGTATGAGGACTACCGAATTTACAGTGACAGGTTGCGACCACCGCAGAGGTTTTAAGCCCCTGACAATCCCCATACTTGTTAGTGTTGGCCGACTGGGTTCTCCCGATCCGCGCGCACAGGTTTCCTATTACGCTAGCCAACGAAATAAATATAACACATATTTGTAAAGGGTGGTAGGAATCCTACCCGGGGGGTGTTCCTATATTGAGGGGGTGGGGATCGAAATAGCCTGATTTCAATCCCTTTTGTTTGGAAAATACGTGGTGATTTGTGTAAGTCTTAGAGTAATGGGGAACACGGGAGTCCCAAAGCACCAAGTGGGGGTCGGGTACGGGTGGGTCTGACCCCGCCAAAACTTTACTTTTCCATACAGGGTCAGCTATAACTATCTTAATGCAGAGCAATAGTGCAATGCAGAACAGGAGAGATTATGTTTAAAGCATTATGGGTTTGGTTGACGCACTACAAAGTGATAGTGCAGTGGGAAGATAAGACATTCGTGCACTATGCGTACACGATGAACGAGGCGCTCAGCTGGGCGGCTCAGTACAAGCTGACTCACACGGTCGTGTTGATCGGCATCAGAGGCAGACTGGTCGCGGCTCGCGGCGAGTGGTAACACGAGGGGCTTCGGCCCCTCTTCTTTAACTAAGGAGAGAAACATGGAACAACTTCAACTGTTTGGGCGCGAGGATAGAAACTACGCGCTGAACCTGACCCTCGGTGAATTGCGCGAGATGCGCAAGACTGACCCAGCAATGGCTGACTATCTTTATGAGATACGACGCACTGAGCGCGAGAACATCAGATACCAAGTGGTACGCGCCACGTTCATCGCCAAGTTCGACGGCTCTGAGTTCAGCAGACTCAAGCGTTAATCAAAAGGGCCTCGGCCCTTTTGATACCAGTTATTTGTCGTCGCGGGCGTTGGGCGCGCGAGTCACGCGGATCACCTAGCGGTTCACACCCCGCTGAAACTGTACTTTAGACCCTAGGGTCAGCTATAACTATTACATCAGACAGACAGTTCGGTTTGTCTGGTATTCAACTTGCTTTTAAGGAGATATTATGTCTAAAGCAAAAACCCAGTCCGCCCCTTCATTGGGTTCTGTAACTGTCACTTCAATGAAAGACGCGGGTTATCAATCCGCCGTCAGCGGTGAACGTACCGAAAGCGTAGCGCGCTACGTTTACTCACAATGCCCTAACTTCACAAATGAGGTTAGCGATGAAGTTAAAACCCAACTTCGTGCGGGTTGGGCGCTTCGTTGGCAAGAACTGAACCCCGCCGTTGAATATAACGAATCATGGGTTCCCGTAGAAAAGGGCGGTTCCCATGTCATGTCAGTTGACGTTTGCTTCAGCTACAGTCAACAAGCCTTCGGTCAACTGAAAGAAGCTGACCCAGTCAAGCATGGCATTATCAAGGGCATACGCGATGCCTTCAACAAGTACGCTTCTAACCGCATGGCTGATCTTAAGACAGCGGTTCGCAGGGTAGAGAATGAGGGTAAGCCGAAAGTGAAAGCGCCCACTAAGTCTTTCAGCACCTACATTGATGAAACCTTCAAGGACATCAAGGCAAGAGCAAAGACTGCAAAGACAAGGGGTGACGATTCAGCCCCTGATGAAATTAAGCTTCGTATGGCCATTGATGCCTTCCACAATACGTTAAACAAGTAACGTAACATGACCCAGTCAGCCGAAAGGTTGGCTGGGTTTTTTTGTGGCTAGGGTTTTTGATACCAGTTATTTGTCCTCGCGTGTGCTGAGCGTGCATGGCCAAGCGCATGGTTTAGCCGTTCACGCCCTGCTGAAACTTTACTTTAAGGTCTAGGCTCGGCTATAACTTAATCACCAGACGACGCGGTGTTGTCTGGAATAACTGCTTTAAGGAAAAACCATGAGCAAAGCAACTAAACCCCAAGAGACAATCGTCTCATCGTTCAAAGACGCGGCCTACCAATCTGCAAGGTCTAGCGAAACAATGGCCACAATCGCCCGTTTTGTGTACACGCAGTGCCCCACGTTCTGCGAATCACAATCGGATGAGATCAAAACGCAACTGCGCCTCGGATGGGGATTGCGGTGGCAGGAATTAAACCCTGCGACTACATTTGACGCAGAGTGGAAACCAAACCCCAAGGGCTCATTTACCAATAGCCTAGACTATTGCTTGTCTTACTCACAGCAAGCCTTTGGCCAATTGAAAGAGGCCGATCCAATCAAACACGGCGTTATCAAAGCAGTGCGTGATAACTTTAATAAGTATTGCTCCAATCGACTGGCAGACCTCAAAGTCGCAGTACGCAGAGTTGAGAATGAGGGCAAGCCCAAAGTCAAAGCCCCCACAAAGCAATACTCCGACTTCATCAAAGAGTTGTTTGACAGTGCCAAGGCGAGAGCCAAGACTGCGATAGCCCGAGGCGATGCAACTGCGCCAAGCGAGGTTAAATTGCGCCAAGCAATTGAAGCCTTTAACAATGCTTTGAAATAAGCAATCCATGCCCCGTCAGTTAAGTCTGGCGGGGCAATTGATACCAGTTATAAGTCCCCGCGTGCGTGAGCGAGCCAAGGCGATCACTTACCGTTTCAGGGGTGCGTGAACTTTGTTCCAACATTCCAGCCTCGTTGGAACTTTGGAATCACTGATTGGAATCTTGGAATCTGAGCAAAGACAAAATTCCAACTTGGAATTCCAGTATTTGTCTCTTATGTAAAGTTGTTCCAAACTGGAACACAAAATTGGAATTTTGCTAAGTCGTTGATTTACAAAGAGAATTTCATGTATAACCTGTGGATAACCTGTGAATATTCCAAAATTCCAGTTTTCCAAGAGGATAAAGCTGGTAGCGAAGAAAATTTGAGAGAGCATGACTGTGTCAGCAAGTGCAACGCATGGTTTAGTCTTGCAAATTGGTGTTTTTCTCATTTTGCCCGACGTCCCTGCAAATCGCTGGAATCTTGGAATTTTGGAATAAATATAATTTTTTTTTTTTTTTTACTACTACTACTACTGTACTCTTACCTATCTTTTCATAACCTTAGTACTACTTTTCCAGATTCCAATTCACCCCAATTTGTTCCAATTTTCCATTCCAGTTTCCACCCTTTCAGCCTAACTGTACAAATCCCATTCCCATCCCACAAAACAAATCCCCACCACCCGCACCCCAACAAAGTTGCCCCAGACCCCTATGTTTATAAGTAAAGTTATGTTACAATTGAGTCTGAGTCGGGGAATAAGCAACTGCAAACCTCTGCGATTCAAGCCGATCACCTACCGTTTCACGGTACGGTGAAATTTAGTTCAGTTCAGTTCAATTTAGTTAGGAGTCATCATGAAAGCTAAGTTAGTTCATCCAGTCCCACGTACTTCCGTGCAGTTCGTCCTCTCCCCTGCGGTTAACGCCAAGGTGCAACGAGAGATGCTCGATCACCTACCCCGCGTCATGCGTAAGACATTGCGCATTACAACCCCAAGGGTTCAACCTACCCCACAAACTGCATACGGTGCCGATTCACGGTTCACTGAAGAAGTGCACATCGATCCTGAGTTGTTGCTCAATACATGCGACCCTGCGTTTGACTTTGATGAGTTCAGCGACATCGACAACGAGTACGAGGGACTGACAGTTGTCAGCATGGGCAAAGACACCCGCCGTTGGCTCAAGGGCTACAACATCCTGTAAGCAAATTACAGATGAAAAAGACTGGCTGGCCTGCACCGCCACTGATGCAGGACGATAACCCCCAACTGAGCCGATGGTTTGCAACACGACCTGACGCTCTCTATGTTTTTAAAAGGAACAATATGAATACCACCCACCCCGATGACTTACGAGTCACGCCATTCACGTCCGTTGAACATAACGCTGTCCATGAGGCAGTTCAGTTCTATTGGGGCGAGCGTTGCCCCGAGCATGAAGAAGGTTGCCCCACATGCGGGGCATGGAAACAGTATGACCAACTAATTCAGGGAGATGTGAAATGACATACAACATCAGCGAGTTCGTGGTGCATGTTCGTGTAATGGATGTATACGGCAAACGTGTTGTGTATCCTGTGTGCGACAAGGCCAAGGTGTTTGCCAGTATCGCGGACACAAAGACTCTGACCGAAACAACCCTGCGTTGTATTCGCAAGCTCGGGTACACACTCCATGTAGTACCCACTGAGCCACTTACATTGGAACCGTAACCCAAAATAGTTGGGGTAATACCCTATGTTTATATGTAAAGTTATGGTACAATTGAATCTGTGTCGGGGAGTAACTCGGCACAGAGATCGACTACCGTTTCACGGTATCGTGAAATCCAATTCAGTTTTTATTCAGTCAGGAGATAGTTATGGGACAGTTCAAAGACATCAACACGCTTATTCGTCAGCTCGTCGCTGACACCAACGTGCATCCCTCCATCCGCGAGGCAATGCGCAATACAACCCAACCAACACAACAAACATCTGTACAACCATTTGACAAGGTGTACTTGCTTCTGTGTGACGGCGACGTCACCGATGTGTTTACCAACAAAGACATGGCGATGTATGACTTGCACATCTGCCAAATGGAAGATAACGCAGAAGGTCTGAGCCACGGGTGGCGCGTCATTGTTCGTCAACTCAACACCGATACCCTGAAATGAAACCTAGCTGTTCAGCGTGTGGTGAACACTACTCTGCACTGCGCCACAACATGGGCTATACATTGTGTATGCCATGTGGCGAGAAACAAGCTCGTAGTACTAAACATACTATCGTGCCGATGCCCAAGTCCAACTACATAGTTGTGACTGATCGTTCTCTATTACTCAATCTCAACTCAAGCCACAAGGGAGGCCGTTAACATGAACTTCGAACTTCAACAACCCAACCACATCATCTCACTCGCGTCATCTGCACTCATTGTGTGCGTGGATGTGAATGTATGGACAGCGACCAAACAAGATCGCGCAATCTCTAACGAGGTCACTACTTCTAAGAAAGCATCAGCGGATGCAGGCAAGTTCACCAAAAACTTACTCTCCGATTCCCCTGAACACAAGTCGCTGTTGAACTATCGGCAGACCGTCTATAACTGGCTTCAGAGGTCGACGTATGACTGGGCGGGCTCGATGCGTCTGTTGCCAACTGTCAACCTTGAGAAATTCAAGAAGGAGTACAACCAACACGAGGCAGACTTCAAAGCTTTGCTCGAGAAGTTTATTACGGCATACCCTCAGATCGTCAGCGATGCGGCGTTCAAGCAAGGCGACATGTTTAATCGTTCAGAGTACCCTGAACCAGAAGATGTTCGCACCAAGTTCCGTATGCGTCTGCATGTACAGAAAGTACCGCAGTCAGACTTTCGTTCGTCTGTGAGCGAAGTTTTGGCAGATGACTTGAAGAACCACTACGAGCGTCAGACACAAGAGATCATCAACTCTGTGATGGACGATGCGTCAGAGCGTCTTGTAGAAATTGCTTCACGGTTGTCGAACGCTTGTACCGAAGCCACACCTGACGATGACGGCAAGGTTAGGCGCAAGAAGATTTACGACAGCACTGTGCTTCAAGCCAAGGAGATTTGCAAAACCATTGAGCACTTCAACTTAACAAACAACAAGGCATTGTCACAAGCTGTGACTGACCTGAGCTTTGCGCTTGAGGGCGTAAGCACAGAGGACTTGCGCGAGAGTTCATATACCCGAAGCGTAGTCAAAGAAAACGTGGACGACATGTTGTCCAAATTTAAACCCATCAGGACTTTTGTATGACTGATCTAGAAATTGTTTTGCTGATTGCATTCTCGTTCATGACGATGATGTTCTACCGAGCCCAACGCCGTGTGGTCGTGTTGTCATGCACGTTGGTCGCCATAGGCTTGAAGGAAGCCTATGTTGAGGTGGATGAAGTCGAGAAGACATACACCATCAAGCATCTCAAAACCCGTAAGTAATTGTTCACCCTCCCCTGAAACTTAAACCAAGGAAATACTATGTCAAAAATCAACTTCAACTTGAACGTGTCTATCGATGACTGCGCAAACATCATCAAGACTATCGGTAATGAAATTACTCCCATCATTGTCTCTGAGCCTGGCTGTGGTAAGTCATCAATCCTGAAAATGCTCGAAGCTGATCTCGGCACAGACGAGTATGACTTCATCTATGTCGACTGCCCTGTGAAAGACATGATGGACGTTGCGGCATCCATCCCCAACCATACGACCAAGACTCTTGAATACTATGTTTCATCATTGTTCAAGCTCGGCAATGGCAAGAAGAAAGTCATCATGCTCGACGAGTTCATGAAGTCTCCCAAGCTATTGCAGATCATCTTCACCCGACTGATGCTTGAGCGTAGTGTTGGCGATGAGCCCCTGCCCGAAGGTTCAATCGTGTTTGGTACAAGTAACAATGCAAGTGACGGCGTAGGCGACAGCATGCTCGCGCACGTTGGTAATCGTGTCTGTGTATTGCACATGAGCAAGCCCAACGCAGAAGCATGGAACGTGTGGGCAACCAAGCACAAGATTGCGCGTCCGATTCGTGCGTGGGTGGCAATGACTCCCAAGGCAATGCGTAGCTACTTGGACGGCGACGAGAGCGACAACCCATATATCTTTAAACCATCATCGACTAACAAGTCATTCGTGTCTCCTCGTTCATTGGCGAAAGCATCTCCCATTGTGAATGCCAAGGACGTTATCGGTGAGCACGCAATGCTGGCCGCACTCGCAGGCACGATCGGTGAAGCGGCGGCTAAGAGTATGTCAGCGTTCATTGCACTCGAAGGCAAGCTTATCTCTACGGCTGATGTCTTGAAATCAGCATCTACTATTAAAGTTCCTGATGACATCTCAGCGCAGATCATGATGATGTTCGAGGCAGTCGACGTACTTGAAGTTCAGGATGACCTGAACAAGTATATGCAGTTCGTTGAGCGCATTCCATCAGCCGAAGTTCAGTCTGTGTTCTTCACGATGATTATGCGCGGTAAGCCCCGCCTTGCTCGTTACAACCAAGCGATCAACACTTGGGCGACAAACAATCACCAACTGATGTGAGGCGTATATGCACACAGTATGGGAAAAGATTGAGCGAGTGTTGCTTATGTCAGCAATCGTTGTCGTGTTGTTAGATTTGTTTTACTGGAGACCATGATGTTAAGTGAAGAAGACCGCGTCAAGAAGGCGCACATTGCGATGATGAAGCATCCCGAGACAGCGTTGTACTCAGGCGTGATGATGATGGGTACGACAGCCGTGGTAGATGATGCGATCACAGCGTATACCGATGGTATCAACAAGCGTTACGGCAGAGCGTTCCTCAAAGCCGTGTGCAAGACAGACCAAGAAGTAGCAGGCTTAGTGCTTCATGAGAATCTGCACATTGTTTTGCGTCACATGCTCCACGGCTTAGACATGTTCAGAGAAGATCGTCAGCGAGCCAACAGAGCGGCAGACTATGTTGTCAACGACATCATCATGAACATCAAGGACAAGAACCTTGTGAAGCTACCCGAGGGCGGGTGCTATGACCCCAAGTACCACAACATGAACATGCGTGAGGTGTACAAGTTATTGGAGGAAGAGGACGGCGATGGTGGCCAAGGTGGTGATTCAGGGGAGGGTGAATCGCAAGGTGATAGTGGTCAGTACTCATTCGATGAGCATGACACCGAGGGCGATGGTAAGCCGTTGACTCCCGAGCAGGCCAAGGACATGGAGGCGCGTATCGACAGAGCGTTGCGCGAAGGCGCGTTACTCGCAGGACGCTTAGGCATTGATCTGCCACGAGCTATCACAGACATTCTCAACCCGAAGGTGGACTGGCGTGAGGTGCTACGAGATTTTGTTTCTTCAGCGACGAAGGGCAAGGACGAGTACACATGGCGCAAGTTCAACCGCAGAGTGTTGCCCAATGATTTGTATCTGCCAACTGTGGAGGACGAGACGATAGGAGAGATTGTCGTTGCTATCGATACATCAGGTTCGATCGGCGAGAAGGAACTCAACGAGTTCGCCTCGGAACTGGTCTCTATCTGTGAGGCTGTGTCGCCCGAAGCTGTGCGCGTTTTGTGGTGGGACACCAAGGTTCATGGCGAGCAACTGTTCAAAGATGATTATCAGAACATTGGCGCGATGCTCAAGCCCTTGGGTGGCGGCGGTACTCACGTTTCATGCGTGGCTGAATACATCAACAAGAAGCGTGTCAACGCTGAATGTGTGTTGGTGTTCACCGATGGTTATGTAGAGAGCGAAGTCGAGTGGCAGATTTCAGCACCGACTCTGTGGATGGTGACACAGAACGAGAATTGGCAACCGCCAACTGGCAAGAAAGTTATGGTTAAGGAGTAAATGATGATGGTATTTTTTGACATTCCCAAAATTAGTTACGACTGGTTTGTTCAGACAGTTAAGTATCAGAAGCCATATCGTGACTCAGGCAATGCTTATCCATTGGGTGACAGGCGGTACTCGGCTCGTCACTTCCGTGCGATGGATGACGGCACGTTCGAGGTATGGTACATGCACAGAGAAAGCTCTGACAAAGTAATCAAGGGTGAGGAGATCAATGATTACTACAAGAATCGTAAGCCACTTGCGAAGGTGTATCCCGACAACACGTTGGAGTTTGTTGACAATCGCGGATACCACCAAGGTGAGCGCGGTATCTTGTCTGAGATGCTTGGCAGATGCACGGTGTATCAAGTGAAGTCCAAGGGTGGCACGATCTTGGCAACCCCTGATGGTACTTATCCAGTATTCAAGGGTCTGCGTATCAGCTTAGAAACTTATAAACCTGTGATGGAGTTCCAAGTCATTCAGCCCTCCCTGAATCGCAAAAGATCGAACGAGGCCATGAAGAAGTACAAAGAGTTCTACGACACATACCCTGTGTTTCTCAAAGCATTGGACGAGAAAAGCGGCGTTGCTGTCTGTACAGATATGTACGAGACATTGGGTGAAGAGAGATTCATGCGCATGGACGACATCGAAATCAGAACTATGGCTGATAACAAGCACTACTTAGATGCGGCTATGGCTGTGTATCTTGAAGGCATGCCTTGGGTCAGATCAACTATTAAATACTTTATGACTGAAGGAAACATGCAGAATAGAACGCCGAGACTGGTGAACAACTGGCAAGAAGTGGTCGTACATAGCGTGCACAAAAAATTCCGCAAGATGATGTTGGGTTTAGATGAATCAGTATTCGATTGGATACCACAACCTCAAGGCGTGATTAACGCATCGACGTGGGATCACAAGATCATGGTCAATGGTAAAGAAGTTAAACAACTGTAAGGAGAGAGTCATGGATATAACAACACAAGCAGTCGAGCAAGACAATCTGTTAGATTTGTTTGCTAAGAAGCCGAGCCTCAAGAAGCTGGCATACGAGTTCTGCACGGCGTTCAACGTGAAGGTCAACAAGGTTAAGAATAGCGGCGCGTTGCGCTTGGTCACGCCCAACGGATTGGATGCGGGTGAGTTGTCTACTGGAAGTAGCTCACGCGATCGAAGCGAGACGGTTTACATCTATGAGAACGCCTATCTCATCAGGAAAGAGAAGTCGAGTAGCAACTCAAGCAGAAGCGAGCGTGACTCCAATAAGATTGCAACACTCATTAGGACGCTGAAGAAGAATAACGAGTTTCCTACTGATGCGGCAATGACCAATGCTTATGCCAAAGAAGTTCACACCGCAATCCATCCAGTAAAAGATGCGGCTAGATATGGTGAGCCAAAGATAGATGTACCAAAAGATATTGCAAAAATGTTGGTAGAAAGCCACTTAGGTGTTGACACAACCTCAATCAAACACTACGCTAGCCAGCTCCGAGATATACACAGTAAATATTTAGTTGAAATGGAAAAATTCAAAGAGTCAGCAGACGACTTTAATAGATTCTGCAAAGGCTTCAAACTCGTAGGCATCGAATACGAGAACTACTACACAGATGGTGTGAAGCCTTACTACATCGTGGGCGAAGGTGTGATGAACATGTCTGACAACCGCGAGCGAGTAGAAGTTCAGGGTAGCCTGAAACGCTATGAAACCCTGAAGGATGCGCCTGAACTCGCAGTAGATGTAATGATGATTACAACCTACATGCAGGGCAAACGCAACGACAGACTGTTTTCCGAGAGGAATGAGTTGTTCCTCAGTAGGGTTGACAGATACATAGCAGACCTCGACATAGGTGTGGGCTACTCCAACAACATTACATGGGTAGCGATTCCCAATACGCCGAAGCAGTAATGTACAACGAACCTGAATACATCACTCAGTATATGCGCTCACTACATGACGCTAAGAAGTGGCCTCCCATATTACATGCAACGATTCACGAGATGTGGCGCGTTCCTGTGTACAGAGAGGACGATGGTTATGCAGTTGTTGTGCAATCTGACAAAGTGCGGTACTTCACAGAAGAAACAATACCTGACTTCGTGAAGGCTTCACTCTCAATGATCCACGCGTTTCCTCCACCTAAGAAAGAACTATACAAAGTCTCATTCACGGATGCGTTCATGAATCAACAAGACCGTAAGCTCGATGATATTGGGTGGATGGTGTGCAAAGATTTGTACATCATAGTGATGCACTACACGCAGCTCGGTGAGATTGGATATAACAGAGGAAAGTCTACATGGCAGATACACCTGAACGCAAAGTAAAGAAGCGGGTTCTCGCAGAACTGGCTTCAATCGGGGCGTACTACACCATGCCCGTAACGAGTGGGTTTGGTAATTCAGGGGTGCCTGACATTCTATGTTGCTACAACGGATGGTTCATCGGCATAGAGTGCAAAGCGAACGGCGGTAAGCCAACGAAATTACAACAGTCTCACTTAGATGAGATTGAACTGCGGGGCGGCTTGTCGTTCATCGTTGATGAACACAATGTCGGGATTATTAAACAACTCATATTGGATAACGCAAAATGAAAGAGATCAAATACAGCTCGAAAGCAATACCCTTGCGCGGATGCAACGATCCCAAGTTCAAGTGGATACCCGCCGCTTCTACTGATGTGCGTAGAACATGGCGCAAGGCACGACTGCTGATCCGCCTAACGAACGGAGCCGCATATGAAAGCCGTGCTTGAATTTGCATACCCTGAAGATGAGCATAAGTTACGACATGCCATGAAGGGTACGGAGTACTACGACGCCTTGTGTGAGATAGACAACATCCTTGCGATGCCCTACACAAAAGCCGAGGCGTACACAAAGATCAGAGCAGTTGTTTTAACTGTATTGGAGGAAGCATGAAACACGCACCCGCATTTCCACTTGAGATGGTTTACACGCAAGAGAACGAGAAGTTAAACGGCATGACCTTGCGTGACTACTTTGCGGCTAAGGTTATGCAAGCGGCAATCAGTAAAAATGGGTTTTATGACGATGAACAACTTTTTGCGAATTGGTGTTATGAAACCGCAGACGCAATGATAAAAGCGAGGGACGCATGACCCAAGATGAAATCATTGAGATGGCTAAAAAGGCGGGCTTTGACCCGCACGACATGAGTTCAGACTTTACTTGCAATTTGAAAGACATCAATTCTTTTGCCAAGTTAGTAGCACAGCATGAGCGTGAGGCGTGCGCAAAGATTTGCGAGAGGGAGTACGACACGGGCCTACTCATGGCGCCAGAGTCACCCAGTCTTGCCGCCGCCATCCGAGCAAGGGGACAAGCATGACATGGCCTTTCCCCCCATTCCCAAACCCCAAGGACAAGGGCAACCGAGTCCCCAAGTTCAACCCTGACAACCACGAGGATGCACCGCTATGACCAAAGACGAAGCATTACGCCTTGCATTGGGGGTGTTGAAATCTGAAGACAGATGGGGCTCGTCCGTAAGGGACGCAAAAGAAAAAGCCATTGCCGCCTGTGAAGCCGCACTAGAAGCGAAGGATAAGCCTGTGGCATATCCCGAGGGTGATGTTGTTGGCCCTTGTATCTGTGGCAGTTGGCCCGGTGGCAAATGCTTGAAATGTCCTCGCATCACCCCACCACAGCAAGAAGCGAAGGATGAGCCTGTGCAAGTGTCTCCATTGCAGTTTGTTGAGATGGTGATGGACAAGGAAGACTGCATTGGTAAGCCAATAATCTGGGCTGAGTGGCCTAACAAGGAGAACACATGACTAAAGGTTTGCTAGACGACATACCAATCCATAACCAAGCCCGTGACAAGGCATGGGGGGCGTTCATCAAACGCAAGGATGTGAAACACCTAGTTAAGCACGGCTTGTTTGACAAAGGCTTTCCCTTATACGGCGGCTACTATGAGTTGTGGTGTCAGGCTTGGAATCGTGCTTGGGATGCGGGGTTTAAAGATGGCTGGGATTCAGGCCATAACTGGGCTGAGTTAATGAAAACAAAGGAGAAGAAATGAACTTTAACCAAGGAAAACTTGTTGATGGATTGATTGAAGACGTGATGAAAACAATCCACAAATACGACGACACCTTGTACATGGCTACGGTCATTGGTGCACTGGAGTTTGTCAAACTGCAACTGATTGAAGAAAGTAAGGAGGACGATGATGAATGAAACCATTAGTGATCTGTGGCTAATACTTTTAGGGCCGTCGCTTATTGCAGGTGTTGTAGGGTTTGTTTGGTTGCTTGACCATTTCTTTGGCGACTGCCGACACAAATGGGACGACTGGACTGCTGAAGTTACCGAGCATGCGTATGTACAACACCGCAAGTGTGTTAAATGCGGCTACATAGAAACAACTCAATTTAGAAAGATGGGAAAACCACTATGAACATAACAATGTATACAAAGGATAACTGCCCTAATTGCTTGATAGCTAAGCAGATTCTTGCGCATGCAAACCTACCCTATGCCGATGTTGACATCATGGTCGGCGAGCGTATGGCTAACTTGCTCAAAGAGTTTCCTGATGCACGGCAGATGCCACAGATTTTTATCAACGACCAACGTGTTGGCGGTGTTGAAGGTTTGAAGGTAGCACTACGTCAGTTGGGAGTATTGGTATGACTGTATTGAATCCATGGGAGGAGTTAGCACAAGTAGATAGACCAAGCATCTTTTTAAAAGACCCCTACTTTCGGGCAAAGAACCCGAGCAACCAAATCAAAAGTGAAGAAGACCTAGGATACAAACAATTTGGGACATTCACTCGAGCTAAGCAACGCCAACCAAACAAGCATGAGGGAGTTTTAGAACATGCCAAGACCAAAGCCACCCGCCCCCCTAAAGGCACGATACGTACGTTTAAGTGATGTGGAGTGGATGATTTTTAAACAACTAGGTGGTGCTGAATGGCTGAGAGAAACACTCGACAAGAAAGCGCCTCTACCAAAAAAGTTTTACGACAATTTATTAAGGACTCAAAATGACAAAAGCATTAACTAAAGCACAACAGATTCGCGCATATGTAGCCAAGAACCCTAACGCGAAACCGATCGACATCGCAAAAGAAATGGGTGTCAATCGCCAATACGTTTATACAGTATTGTGGACAGCCAAGAAGAAGGCCGCCAAGAAGCGCATCACCATTACTGCAACACAAGTAGCACTGGCAAAAAAGGCCGGTGTACCGGTAGTTGAGTACGCTAAGTCTCTGATGGAACTCAAGAAGAAAAAGCTCGGTCGCCCACGCAAGGTAGTGGAAGTATCGCCCTCATTGCGAGAACTCAATGAAGAATACAAAAATAAAATCTCTGCCCAAGCGCCAGTGCAGATTGAAATGTTTGAGCCCAAGCCCGATCCAGTCAATCACCCTGAGCACTACAAGGTAGGTGGCATCGAGACCATCGACTTCATTGAAGCCAAGAAGCTGAACTACAACATCGGTAATGTGGTGAAGTATCTTACGCGAGCCGAACACAAGGGCAACAAGTTGGAAGACTTGCGCAAGGCACAGTGGTATCTGACACGCGAAATCAATTCACTCAAGTGAGGCGATCATGCTTGAAGGAATCAAGATACTAGGGGAACGTATAGTCAACACGCCTGAACTGTACGACCCGAATGAGAGCAGGGTAGTGGAAGTCAAGATGACTGATCCTGAAATCCCTACCTCTCACCAAGTGGATCAGCTCATTCAGCTCGTTTGCGAGAACGGTGATGGAATCTTTACTGATGAGGAAGTTAAATACATCAAAGACTCCGTAGTTGAGTGCAGGCGCAAAGTGTTTAATTCTTGGGTGGTTGGCATAGTCGCAGGTCAAGACTTAATTTTGCCAAGAACTCGCGAGCAAATGAAAGCTGAGATAGAGCGCGAGGAAGAGGAACGCAAGTGGCGCATGGAACGAGAGAAAGAGAAGCGCAAAATGGACCGTGAAAGACAACTCGCCGTGGAACAGATGCAACAACGCGCAATGCACGATGAGATGTTACGCGGCGGCAGAGGTATCGCTAACAGTTTAACTGGAGGTATTTACTAATGTTAGATGGAATCAAACTATTGATCGACAGGATGGATCAACACCCCGAGGAATTCTTTGGGGACTTGTCTTATCGTTGGTCAGGCATCATGCAAGACATCGCCAAGCATGGCCCTGAGTATCTTGAAGAAGATGATCTATTGTTGTTAAACAAGAAGGTCAAGGAAGTCAGACGCAAGGAACTCAACGCCAAAATCTTGGACGAGATCGCTACGCAAGAACGCTTGCATACTGCACAAGAACGCTTTTCCAAGACAGGCAAAATTGACATGAACACTGCTATTAGTGGGTATGGCGCAATCACAGCTAAGGGGGAAGGTCAGAAGGTGTGGTGGTCAGGTGATAGTGATGTGTTGAATAAAACTGTCACCGCCGTAAATGAAAAATTGCGCAATTATATGGATGCGGGTGTTCTCAGCATGGTTGAGCGTGGGCACGATAACGCTACGCTTCAAAACATCAGGTATCAAAATAAAGTATTAGAAGATCAACTGGCGCAAGCTCAGGCGGAGATCGCTAAGCGTGATGAGGCAAGGAAGCAGTCACAGGCTTACAAGAAACGCAACAATCAGAACTGGAAATAATGTGTCGCTAATAACCATCGACTTTGAGACCTACTACACCAAAGATGGATTGGGTTTCGCTAAGCAAACAACAGAAGAGTACATCCGTGATCCGAGGTTTGAGGTCATAGGTGTTGCTGTTCAAGTTGATGCTGGCGATCCAGTCTGGCATTCAGGTGATCGTGAAACACTGCGCAAGTGGCTTGGGCAATTTGACTGGAAGAATAGCATGGTCATTGCTCACAACATGCTGTTTGACGGCGCGATTCTGAAGTGGCACTTTGGTATCACACCGATGGGGTATCTTGATACTCTGTCAATGGCGAGAGCCATTCATGGTGTTGAGGTCGGTGGTTCACTGGCTAAGCTAGCGTTGCGCTACCAAATAGGAGAGAAAGGTACGGAAGTTAACGACGCAGTTAACAAACGCCGTGTCGACTTCACTCCCGAGGATTTGGCGCAATATGGTCGGTACTGTGAGAATGACGTTAAGCTGACATACGACTTGTTTGTACGCATGGCGCAGGGCTTTCCAATGGAGGAGTTGAAGCTCATTGACATGACTCTGCGCATGTACATCCACCCCATGCTGTGTATCGATCAGGATACATTGAAGGAACGTCTCGACGGGTTACAGAAAGAGAAATCAGAATTACTTTCTTCACTGATGGAGAAGCTCAACTGTGAGACCGAAGAAGATGTACGCAAGAACTTATCTAGCAATAGCAAGTTCGCAAAGATACTGCAAGACCTAGGCATTGAAGTGCCAATGAAGGTCAGCCCAACTACCGGCAAACAGATGCCGGCACTGGCTAAGAAAGACGAAGGGTTCATCGCGCTGTCCGAGAGCGAAGATACTTTTATACAACACTTGTGCGCCGTGCGCCTTGGCACGAAGTCAACGCTTGAAGAGAAGCGCATCGAGCGGTTCATGAAGATTGGCGAGCGCAACAAGGGAATGATTCCCATCCCCCTGAAATATTATGGGGCACACACCGGTAGATGGTCTGGCACTGACAAGATTAACTTTCAGAACTTGCCGAGCCGTGATCCCAAGAAGAAAGCTTTGAAGAAAGCCATTGTGCCGCCCGAGGGTTACGTTGTAATCAACTGTGACTCATCGCAGATTGAGGCGCGGGTGCTACCTTGGCTTGCCGGCCAAGACGACATCGTTAAGCTGTTCGCTGATGGAGAAGATGTTTACTCTGTCTTTGCGTCGGCTGTTTATGAGCGCCCGATCACTAAGAAGAATCCTGTGGAACGGTTCGTGGGCAAGACTTGTATTCTGGGCCTTGGCTATGGCACTGGGGCTTTAAAGTTACAACACACGCTAGCTACCACGCCCCCGGGTGTAAAGCTAACCGAGGACGAGTGCAAAGGACTCGTGACCAAGTACCGTCAACTCAACGACAAGATCATCGAGCTGTGGGCTGAGGGAGATCAGATGCTTGATGAGATGATGAACTCAAAGATCACCGAGCCCCGATCATTCGGCAAGCACAACTGTGTGTTCTATGACAACGAGGGTTTGATACTGCCCAACGGCTTTCGTATCCGATACCCCAATCTGCGCCGTGAGTACGAGGACGGCAAGTCCAAAGTAATGTATGACTCACGCAAAGGCAAGGTTTCTATTTGGGGTGGGGCTGTGGTTGAGAACGTGGTTCAAGCCCTAGCAAGGATCGTGGTCGGCACTCAGATGGTTGAGATTAACGAGAAGTATCGCGTTGCGCTAACGGTGCATGACGCGGCTGTTAATGTTGTTTCTACGGATGAGACTGACGAGGCTGTGGCCTTCATAACTGGCATCATGTCTAAAGCCCCTGCGTGGGCGGTTGGACTGCCTGTCGCGTGTGAAGCCGGCGTTGGTGAAACTTACGGAGATTGCTAATGGATCGCAAACATGAACTTTGGGCACGACAACACGGCATCAACATCCAGTCATTCAGACTGCCTGTACAACAACCATGGGAAGTCTATCAGGCTGAGCTGAAACGCAAGCAACAAATATTCGCCCCTGACTACGCTACCGAGAAGGCGGCGTCCAAGTTGGTCAGTGAGTTGCTAGATGAAAAGGGTTGGAGCTACGATCGTGAGGTCAAAACTGTAAGTGGTAAGGCGATTGACTTTGTTGTGACAGCGCAACACGAGGATCGTGAGATCAAGTTTGGCATAGAAGTTAAACGTCAGATGTCCCCACATTACCCCAACGGCTTGGCCGCAACAACTCTTGCAGATCACTTGGAGCAGGCGGCGGCTTATGCGCGTGACCTCAACATGCCTGTATTCATAGGACCGGTTCAATCAGACAAATCACCAAGTAGCATGTACACCGGCGGCAAGATGGTCGACTCAGTGTGCGCTTTAAATATCTTTGGTGGTCGTATGAATGTTGGCACGTTCGTTGTTGGCAACACTTGGCACGGCGATAAGTTCTTCATGATCTTGCGCGGGGCATCCTTTTATGAGAACAAGTTCAATCCCAAGCGGTTGAATATGGTAACGTCTACTGGTTCTAAAAAGGAGCGAACAGATATATGAAAGCCAGTGAAATTAAGTGGTCGTACTCCGGCCTGAAAGACTTTGCCAACTGCCCAAAGCAGTACCACGAAGTCAAAGTTCTAAAAAAGTTCAAGAAAGAAGCTACCAAGCAAATGTTATACGGCACGGAGGTTCACACCGCGCTGGAGAACTATGTCAAGGACGGCACACCCCTAGCCAAAAACTATGAACGGTACAAATCCCAACTCGATCCCTTACGCGAGATGGAAGGTGTCAAGTATCCTGAACATGAAATGGCTCTGACCTACGAGAAGAAGGCTTGCGACTTCAGAGACCCTAACTATTGGGTTCGAGGCATCGCCGACTTGCTGGTGGTCAAGGATGATGTGGGTTTTATTGTTGACTACAAGACCGGAAGCAACCGCTATCCCGATCCCAAGCAGTTGCAGTTAATGGCTCTTATGGCATTTGAACACTTTCCGCAGCTCCAACACATCAACGCTGGCCTGTTATTTGTTGCACACAATCACTTTGTAACTTCTGAGTATTCGAGAGACAATATGGCCTTGTACTGGGAAGATTTTTACTGGAATCTTGAGCGTTTACGCTTGTCCCACGAGAATGATTCATGGCAGGCTAACCCTACGCCACTGTGCGGATGGTGTCCAGTAAAGACTTGCCAATTCCATAAGGGATAAATATGCCATACGTTAACAAACCCAGACCGTACAAGAAAGAGTACGAGCAACAGAAGGCCCGAGGTGAGCACGAGCGCCGCATGGAACGCCAACGTGGACGCCGTTCAATCGACAAAACCGGCACTGATGCCAATGGAAACGGCAAGGCAGACCGCCGAGAAGGTAAGGATGTAGCGCACGTTCGCGCCCTAGACAAAGGCGGATCAAACAAAGATGGTCTACGCATTCAAAGTGTTGCTAAAAATCGCTCGTTCCGGCGCGATTCAAAGGGAAACCTTGTGTCTGAAACCAGCAAAAAAGAACGCGCTAGGTGAAAATACCTACGATTCCAAGTAAAAAATTACTTGACTTATAAGGTTTTGGCCTCATAATTAAGTCAATAGGCTCAGTCGTTAGGCGTGAGTGGACTGAGTCGGGGGGTTTGTTGGGTTGGTTGCTTGTTGAGACTTTTTCCCCCCTTGTAACCGCGTCAGTTAGTCGGTGGGTTTACTCTCCTTGGACTCGTTTCCTTTCCTCATGACAGGACTAACCGGATGGGGGGCCGTGCCCCCCGTTCGTAACACAATTTAGTTTGAAAGGCAGTATGAATATAGTTGACAACACCGCACTGCGGTTCCATTGCTCTCATGATGTGGCTAAGCAAATTACCACATACATCGACAAGAGTGAGCTGATTGGAGCTGAAGGCGGGCACTCTGAGGTGCTGATGTATTGGGGCATCGACGAGGTGCAGAAGCTTGTTCGCTTACTGCCTGACTCCAATAAGATTCCATCTCCTATTGAGCGTGACTACCAATGGCCCGGCATGTTCACGCCGTTTGACCACCAACGCGACACCGCACGGTTCCTGACACTACACCGCCGCGCCTTTTGTTTTAACGAGGCCGGCACAGGCAAGACTTCCGCCGCAATTTGGGCGGCTGACTATCTAATGGTTCATGGCTTGGTGAAACGTGTGTTGGTCGTTTGCCCCTTGTCCATCATGCAAAGCGCATGGCAAGCAGATTTGTTTAAGACAGTGATGCACCGCACATGCGGTGTAGCCCACGGATCAAAGCGCAAAAAAGTTATCAATGGTGGCTACGAGTTTGTCATCATCAACTATGACGGCGTAAACGCTGAGCGCGAAACAATCATGGCTGGTGGGTTTGATCTCATCATCGTTGACGAAGCTAACGCCTACAAGAATCCAAGCACTGTGCGCTGGAAGAATCTTGCCAAGATCATTCGCCCTGATACATATCTGTGGATGATGACAGGCACTCCCGCTTCTCAGTCACCCGAGGATGCGTTTGGTCTGGCCAAGTTGGTCAACCCCAATAACATTCCTAAGTACAAGACCGCATGGAAAGATGCAGTCATGCAACAGATCACTCGCTTCAAGTGGATACCCAAGCCACACGCCAAGGGTCTTGTGTTCAATGCTTTACAACCCGCGATCCGGTATGAGAAAGCCCAGTGTCTTGATCTGCCTGACCTGATGTATCAGACACGCGAAGTACCACTCAGTGCCCAAGCCACGAGCTACTACAAAGAGTTGCGCAAGGAAATGCAGATCGAAGCGGCTGGCGAAACAATCAGCACAGTCAATGCGGCGGCGGCTCTTACGAAGCTTTTGCAGTTGTCGGGTGGCGCTGTGTACACCGATGACCACAACGTGATTGAGTTTGATATTTCACCACGCTTGAACGTGCTTGGCGAAGTGGTTGATGAAGCATCACACAAAGTCATTGTGTTCATTCCATACCGCCACACAATTAAAGTGGTTCAGGACTACCTGACAAAGAACAACATAACGACTGAGATTATTTCAGGTGATGTGACCGCATCTAACCGTGCCGCCATATTCAACAAGTTCCAAACAACCGACACACCACGAGTGCTGTTGATTCAACCACAAGCGGCATCGCACGGCGTTACGCTGACTGCGGCAGACACGATTGTGTTTTGGTCGCCTGTGATGTCCGTAGAAACTTATCTGCAATGCGTTGCGCGTATCGACCGCGTTGGACAGAAAAACAAAATGACTGTGATTCACCTTCAAGGGTCTGAGGTGGAGAAGCGCATGTACACAATGCTTCAGAACAAAGTGGACATGCACACTCAGTTGGTAGACCTGTACAAAGAGGAAGTAGGAGGGAACGAATGATTGATGCAAACAAATTGCAGTACTTCACTATGGCCGCATGGATGCGTGGATATGCTTCCGGTCTGGATCAATACGAGCATAAAACCTTGGCGCATAAACTAAACAAGGCCGCAGACATGCTTGACTATGTATGGGGTAAATATGTAGAAGAAGATAAGCAAGATAAAGGAGAGAACGAATGACTGATACGGGATCATTAGTAGAAACGTACCTGACGATTCGCCGTCAACGTGAAAAGCTCAAGTCAGAATTTGAGGCGCAAGATGAAACGCTCAAAGCTGACATGGAGCAGATCGAAGCGGCACTCCTTGCAATTTGCAATGAGGCAAACGTGAATGGTTTAAAAACAGAACATGGCACTGTCACGCGACAGGTCAAAGAAAGATACTTTTGCACTGACTGGGACAACTTCAGGAAGTTTGTCGAGAACGAAGGCTCGATTGATTTGCTTGAACGTCGCATCCATCAGCGCAACTTCAAAGAATTTATGTCCGAGCGAGTAGGAGATGGATTGCCGCCCGGAGTAAATGCCTTGCGTGAGTATGACATTGTTGTACGCAAGGCTTCTTCAACCAGTGAAACTTTAGTTTAATTTAATTAGGAAATATCATGAGTAACGAACTCGCAAACATTTTTCAAAACGCCGGTGGTTTGATGGAATTGGGTCTTGATGAAGACACACTTGCAGTAGCCGGTAATGCCACAAAAGGCAACAAGCGTATTTCAATCGAGGGTCGCGTATTCCGCAAGATCGTTGGTGGCAAAGAGCAGAGCGTCAATACTGACAACTCTATGAATGTCATCATCGTCAAGATGGCCCATGATGCATCGCGCACCTTCTATAACTCTACCTACAAGAAGGGTGTGAAGTTGGCCCCTGCTTGCTGGTCGAACGACTCGAAGACGCCTGACCCCGAGGTTAAATCTCCTTGTGCCGCAACTTGCGCTGAGTGCCCCAACTCAGTCAAGGGTTCAGGTCAAGGCGGTCAAGGTACTGCATGCCGACTCTCTTGGAGAGCCGCCGTTGTGTTGCCTAATGATCCCGAAGGTGATGTGTATCAGCTAGTGTTGCCTGCTACTTCTGCGTTCGGCAAAGAAGAAGGTGGCAAGTGGCCTTTCCGCCCATACATTCAGATGCTTGCTAACAACAACGTGTCTGCCGGTCGTGTTGTGACGAAGATGCAATTCGACATTAACTTCCCCGTACCACGCTTGCTGTTCTCTCCTGCTTCCGCAGTGCCTAGCGAATTGCGTGATGTGATTGTGCGCCAAGGCAAGACAGCCGCCGCTGAAAGCGCAGTCAAGTTGTCTGTGTTTAAGACTGACGGTGTTGACGAAACTGAAGCGCCTGCACAACCCGCCGCGCTCGCTGAAGCTGTTCCCGAGCCAGTGAAACGTGCATCCACAGCTAAAGCATCCGCTGAAGCCCCCGAAGATGTCAGCGACATTGTTAAGAAGTGGACTAAGAAGTAATGGCCCGTACATACAGCCCCGAACTACTAAGCATTGTTGATACGACAGAGGGGGACAATGTGGGCATCACGCTTGCGAAAGCGTGTATCGAAGCCAACTTGCCTGCCGCTTATGTGTCAGAGATTCTCGGTGTATCACGCATGGGCATCCATGCGTGGTTTCGGGGCGGGTATGTGCGCAGTGGTCGTCGTGAAAAAATCAGGTTGTTTCTGGAACTTTTAAAGGAGGACACTGAGATGGGGCTCTTGCCAGCCAAGAACCTCAAAGAAGCCCGTACATACACCGAGAACATCCTCGGTCGCGCAGTTACCACAGCTTCTAAAAAGTCGGGTTAATAGCCCATATTGTTTTCAGGCGAGGCCGGACCTCGCCTTTATTGTCTCTGCGATTATGAACGAACAATTTTTTGATAAGGTATTGCCAACGCAGGGCAACATTTGTGTAGTCGGAATCAAAGGCGAGATAGTGCGCCCTAAATTCTCAGAGTATTTGAGTGAAGCGATTGACTTCATGAAAGACTTTGATGCTGGTGACTTCAACACATTTTTTGCGCTTGGGACATTTGAAGGGTTGAATCGAAAAGCTAACGCATGTGTTTTTATGCGTTCATTTTTTGTTGACCTAGACTGCGGCGCGGACAAGCCGTATGCGACTTGGGAAGACGGTCTAATCAGCTTGCATAAGTTTCTTAGCGCAACTGAACTTCCAAAACCAATCATCGTGAACTCCGGTAACGGCATCCATGCGTACTGGCCTTTTACTGCTGATATTCCAACCGACATTTGGAAACCCTATGCTGAGAAGTTCAAACAGTATTGTTTGGACAACGGCCTCAACATCGACGAAGTAGTCACGGCAGATGCCGCAAGGATTCTACGAGTCCCCGGAAGTCGTAATCTTAAACGTGCCCCCATGCCTGTTGAAGTGATACAGGATGCTGAACCAACTGAGTTCAGCGATTGGGAAGACTTGCTCGGCAAAGTTGAAAAGGCATTTGACCTGAACCAAGTCGAGAAAGGTCTTGATGACGAGACCAAGGCGCTGTTCGACAAGATGAACGGCAATTATGAATACGTCTTCCAGAAGCTTGCGGAGGATAGCTTAGAAGGATCAGGCTGTGCACAAATTAAATACATTCTCGAAAACGCGGCTAGTTGTCCAGAGCCACTGTGGTACGCTGGACTATCTGTCGCCACAAGGTGTGTTGATGGCGACTCTGCCATACATCTCATGTCGGAAGACCACCCCGACTACTCCCGTGACGAAACTGAACGAAAAGCAGAACAGTCAAGAAGCGAAGCGGCTTGGGCACACAGTTGCGACGCCTTTGAACGCGAGAACAGGGCTGGATGCGTTGGATGCCCTCACAAGGGAAAGCTCGGAAAGTCAGGGCCTATTATGCTTGCCCGATCCATCAAACTCGCAGTCGAGTACACCGAGTCCTCTGACGGAACTCCTAGCGATGAAGGGGGCGAAGCCGAAGATGAAGCGCAACCAGATGGGGCCAAAAAGGACCCCAAGAACCTCTTAGTCTTCCCAGAGTTTCTTAAACCATTCTTTCGTCCAATCAATGGCGGTGTGTTCTATCAGCCAGCGCCACGCATGACCAAAGAAGGTAAGAAGATTCAAGACCCGCCTGAGATGCTGACACCGAACGATGTGTACCCCATTCAGCGTTTGTTCAGCCCCCACGATGGTGAATGCCTTATCGTTCGCCTGCACCTGCCACGAGATGCGTCTCGGGAATTTATGTTGCCGTTGAAGGACATCGGCGCACTAGACAAACTTAAAGCTACCCTGCTATCTAACGGCGTTGCATTTGAACCCACGCTCGCTCCCCGACTGGCAAGTTACTTTATGAAATGGACTAGCTATTTAATCAATACACAAAAGGCAGACATCATGAGAATTCAGCAAGGCTGGACAGAAGACCACGAGTCGTTTGTTATCGGCACACAGGAAGTATTCAAGGACGAGATCAGGCATTGCCCTCCGTCACCCATGTCCAAGAACATTGTGCGCTACATCAAAAAGAGTGGCACGTTTGAAGGCTGGCTTACGGCGGCGCGTATGCTCAACGACCCGGGCTATGAGTTCCATGCGTTTACATTACTCTGCGGATTTGCTACGCCACTGATGGAGTTCTCCAACGTCAACGGCATTGTGCTCTCCCTACACGGTGAGTCAGGTGTTGGTAAGACAGGCGCTTTGTATTCAGCCATGAGCATCTGGGGCTCACCTGAAAGTTTGACAGTCAACGACGCTACGCCTAATGCGCTGACACAGCGTATGATTACCTCTAAGAATATTACGTTTGGTCTTGATGAGCAGACCAACTTAGACGGCAAAGTGGCATCTGATGTGGTCTATAAAACTTCTGCCGGACGCCCAAAGATCAGACTCCAAGCCTCATCGAACCAAGAGCGTGAATCAGAGTTCATCACCCGACTGATTGCGATTGTCACCACAAACAACTCCTTGGTAGACATCATCTCAACATACAAGGCAAACACAAGCGCCGAAGAGATGCGTATCCTTGAGCCGTTTATGACCCGCCCAAATGTGCAAGGTTATGAACTGACTCTTGAGCGCGGTAAGGACATGTTTGATGCGTACCACTATCACTACGGACATGCCGGCATTCCATATGCACAAGAGCTGTTGAAGCTTGGCAAGAAAGAACTGACCCGCCGTATCCACATCGAGTTCATGAATGTCGCAGACAAGTATTCAAAGAGTGGTGAGTATCGCTACATCGCTAGCCTGATTGCCAACGTGTACGTCGCAGAGCGCATTGTGAGGGAGCTTGGCTGGTTTGAGTTTGACATGGTACGCATCATGAATGTGATCGGCGGCGCGTTCAACGACATCATCAACGGCAAGCGTAAGGCTGACTCCAATACCCGCGAAGATGTTCTGGGCGACTTCATCAACAAGAACATTCAGAATATGTTGGTTGTAAACAACGGTAAGGTTTCCACAGCGCCCCGTGGTCCTCTGTACATCCGTGCTGAAGTTGAGGAGAGCACAATCTTTGTGTCGACCTCGGCACTGAAATCCTACCTGCACGAGATCAAACTTGGTATCAAGGAGTTTGAGACACGCCTGACCGATGCCGGCATCTTGAAAGGTAAGTTGCGCAAGCAAATGGCGGCTGGATGGTCTGACGCTGTTGGCAGTACAAACGTACAAGCCTATGCTTTTGAAACTGATTTAACCCACTTACTCAAAAATGAGCAAGAAACCGCCGACGGAATCAGCACCGCTGAATGAACCGGAGTGGCTTTTCCCCTATGAGTACATGCTTGTAGGGGAGAGCTTTTTTATACCAACAATGCGCCCCGCATATATGGGGTACATCATCGACACTACATCCAAGAAAGCCGGAGTAAAGATCAAAGCCTTTACTCGTAGGGAAGACGGCGTTCTTGGTGTTCGTGCGTGGCGCGTTGGTTAGGGTTCAACACCCATCATCTTGAAGTCTTCAATGATGCCGCGCTTGACTAAGTTCTGAAAATTAACAATGTTCTTAACAGCTTCATTGCGATCTTTGGGGCTTAGTCCCGGCATGCGGCGATAGATGTTTGCCTCTTCCCGCAGTTTCTTCAAGTCTTGGTTAACTACCTTGTTGTAGTGCTCGACCAAGAATTCATCCATTGGATTCTTCTCAACGTACTTTGCATATGCCTCGGGATTTGCATCCTTAAACATATTGAGCTTCTGTTGCTTAGCCAAGATTTTCTTCTCAACCTCTGAGAACTGCCGTGCATCATAGTTTGACGGTGCGCCAAAGAAGCTATCAAAGAACACAGTGTCAGTCTTAGGATTAAATGCCTTCTCACCAGCCGCAAGCAGTCCAAAGTTGTATCCAGTCTGAGCCAAACGCATCAATCCGTCGCCATAGTTATTAGCGAAGAAGTACATTGTGTTTGGACTCCAGTCAACCGCGCCCCCTGTTACGTCAGCAAGAGTGCGAGCCGCAGTCTTATACAACTCAGGGATTCTGTCGCCGCCTGTGTAAGCATCGCCGTAGCGTGACTGACGGTTGTTGTATATCTCACGACCCAGACCATCGATGTTCATAACCCACTCAAGGAACGGACGCGCAACGGAAGGTGTAGCGGAGTCCATCGCCCATGCTGGGAAGTTGTCTATCGGATTGATACGCGATACCGGCAGCGGCAAGAACGAGTCCAGACCTGTTGTCACGATATTGCTTAGAGCATCCTTAACGGATGAGTTGCCTGTACCCAGCGCCATAACCTGTGCGCCAGCAGATGCGAACGCGCCAAGACCAAAGCCCCAAGGAATCTGGATTGGTGTTTCCATGCCGGGGATGTGGAATCGAGCGTAGCGTGACCAGCGGTTTGCGTCATCAGTAGCAGTGCGGTTGCGTCCCAGATCATCATCGTCAGACAATGCCATAGACATCAGGTATATCGCACTGCCCATACCGAGCAAGCCCAGCGTCATTGCAGTAGCGGCTTTTTTCTGATCGTTGTACTTCTTCAAGAACTCGGCACGGGCGACCTTATCTTTCTGAATGTACTCAGGTAGTTCTTTCAGCGCCTCTTCAGGATCACGGAGCATTGGTCCTAATGATTCAATAGCGCGTACAGCACCGGTAGCGGCTGGACGGAAGAACATGAACGCCGCACCAGCGGCACGGCCCCACTCACCGACTTGTTCAAAGTTGGCAAGACCCTTGGCGTAAGCGGCGGCTTTAGTCTGCGCTTCAGCGGGAGAAAGGTTTTCTGCCAATGCCTGTGACTTAGCAATACGATACGCCGCAGTGCGGCTCGCCAATTCAAACATGTCAGTCCAGATGTCAACAAACTTGTCGATCTGATCCTTGGTCTTCAAGATGCCGGTACGGTCAAGCGACTTCTGCAACTCTTTAAATTGACCCTTAGAAGAAAGACCGGCAAGGTACGACACTTTGCCGCCCTGCTCGATGTACTCAAGCATGTCGCGTACATAGTCACTCTTATTGGCCATTGCTTTGATTTGGTCAAACTTACCGTTCTCATACAGCGATGCGACTTTAGCGGCGCGGAACAGACCACCACTTGCTACGTCTGTAGCAATAGCACCGATAAATTGAGCGGCAGCTTTTGGTCCCATCTCAACACCGATTGTGTAGGCGTTTGTTAAAGCGTCGCGGAAGAAGTTAACCGGCGCGAACGCTACGTTATAACGAGTGTGCATTTGACCCACACCGCTAGTGATGTGGTTCAGCATGTCGATGATTGGCTGAGACTGCTCATAGGTACGACGGATAGCGTTGCGTTGCGCGTTGTCGTAAATTTCAATCACATCAATACTGCCATCCTTGTTGTAATGGAAGATGACGTTTTCTTTTTTCTCTTCGCCAATGTTCAGATCTTTGTAGCGATCTGCAAATGGAATTGTTTTGACAATCTTGCCTTTTAGCAGTTGATTGCCATCTTTATCCTTCTCTACAGCATTCTTAATTGCAAGTGTTACGTCCTTACGACCAGCACGCATAGCGGCGCGTGTCGCATCAGTCAGCGATTGAATGATGGAGTTATCAGAGTCAGTCTCACGACCCTCGAAAGAGTTCTGAGCTTCTTGCAGTTCACGCCCGTTGCGCTTGCTGTTGAAGTCAAGCATGGCATCAGCGTCGTTGGTGTACTTCTCTTTACCAGCGAAAGGTACATAGTTCTTCCAGCCGTAGAACTCGACCAGACTTTGCACAGGCGATGACCAGTAGTTAGCTTCTTTGTTGAGCGTAATCGTAGCCTGCTGAAGCTTACGCATAGCGGCAATTACTTTGTCCACTTCCGCTTTATTGGGATCATTCTCGTAAGAGTCAATAAAGTTCTGGATGGACTTAGGTGTGTAGCCACCGATGACGTTGTAATCTTCGTGATCGCGATTTATCTGCGTGTACCCGTTAGGACTTGTGCCAGTAGGATCAACGTATTTAAGTTTACCGTTCGCGTCTTTTGTCAAAACAATTTTGTCAAGCGCGTTGCGAGCAGTCTCAACTTGCTGCTTAGTCAATTTGCCAGACAACACTTCATCCATGATGCGCTGACGGAACTCGGCAGGACTCATGACTTCTTTGCCGACCTTCAGAATCTTGTCGTTGCTAAGCGGTACATTCATCATGTACTTCACATCACGACGCTCGCCCTCGTGCAGACCCATCAGGTATACATGTAAACGCTCGGTCGCTTCCTTTGAAGTCAAACCTGAAGCCTTGGCATACGCACCGATTGCACTCTGCATATCGCTTGCTGGAGTATTTACTCTGGTCAAGTACAGGTCTTTGGCACGAGAAGCGGCCAACGCAATCTGCGTATAGATGTTGTTGAGTTTGTCACCGCTGAAGATAATCTTACCGGCACGGGTCAAGCCATCTTCCCAGTTCTTAATTGCATAACGGGCGTTCTGGAACTTAGTGACCAAGTTCATACCGCCTTGGCGCGTAGTGAACAGTCTGCGCAGCGCATTGATTCCACTTGTCTCAGGAATCTCATTACGCTTAACGGCTTCTTCAGTTGTTACATCAACTTTATTCGTGGCCTTCTGCGTAGTTGGTGCGGCTTGCGGAGCAGGAAGCGGAGCACGTTCAACGCCGCCTTCTGGTACTTCAATAATACTTTCAAACGCAGTGAAGGCTTCGGACAGCAAGTTTGGTTTGTTGAACGCACCGGAACGAGTAAAGAGATTCTTCAGGTTAAGAATCTCAATAACACTCTCAATGAATCTAGAAAGCGCACTGCGGTCTGGAGTAAGGGTGTACTCAAGTCCTGTGGCTGGATACTTTTTCAGTGCATCCTGAAACTCAGGGTTAGAAAGTGCTTCGCTTACAAACTCAAAAATGTTTTTGTATGCGTTGGGGAACATCTCAGCAAGATCAGCCGCCGTAAGCGCCATGATGTCGTCAAGCTGATTAGCCGCATCAATCTGTTCAGGTGTCAAACCTTTGGTGTCGTTCTTGTCTACTCTGTCAAGAATCTTTATTGTCGCGGCATGCACCAGCTCGTGCAAAAGCGTAGTGGCTGTTGCGCCTTCTGGTGTCACCAAGATGGTGTCAGTCTTTGGATCGTATTGCGCAACGTCACCGTCAGGCAATGACTCAACATATTGAATCTTTGTTTCCAACCCTAAGCTTTTGATTCGCGAAGCAACAAGTCGCTGAAGTTTTATAGCGATTGTTTTATTAGGATTAGGAATAGAAGTAGACAGCCAGTTCAACACTGAGCCAAGATCACCTTCTTTGATCTTATCGATCAAAGCTTTAGGAACTTTCTTCTCGCCCGTAGGCTTAGCTTTCTTACCTTCGCGCTCTTCTTTGATTTCTTTCTGCGCACGCTCTTGTGACGCGGCCTCGGACTTCTTAAGTTGCGCTTCGCGCACATCAAGGTAAGTCTTGCCGGGAGCTGGAATGTAACCTTCTTCTACAAGCTTTTCTGCAACTGCTTTGAAAGCCGCATCGTGGTCTTGTGCAGTAGCATTCTTTATGTCTTTTTGTCTGACAGACAAAGTTTTGTTGTACAGCGCACGTTGCTCATCATTGAGCTGTTCCCATGTTGGGTACTCTAGTCTGTCACGAGATTTGTATGCCTGACGGTTGCGTTCATAGATGCCGGCAGATGGATCGGCTTTAAGGTCTTTTGGCTTGCCCTGTGTTTCACGCAGTTGCTTGCGGTATCTAACCAAAGCGCGACGCGCACTAGCATGTTCTTGGGCAGTGTTGTTACGGACGTTATCCAGATAGACCTGACGCTGGTCATCTGTAAGTTTTTCCCAAGGTACAAGCACGGCACGCTTGTCGTCGATCTGCTGTTTCAGATCGTTAAGCGCCTCGTTAACTGCTTCAACTTTAGCTTGTGGTGGCAGTGTTTCAAAGTCATCTGGCAGGTCAGGCAGTTCTAACTCGTTGCGTTCAAGTACGCTATCAAGACGAGCTGTTCCCAACTCCATACCGGCTGGGAGTTTTCCTGTTTGAAGCGCATCGTAAAGGTTCGCGCCATCGTCATCTAATTTAGCGTACTCACGCTCTTCGTCGTACAGATCAGCAACTTGCTTGACCTTCTCGTCCATCTCCTTTTTGACTTCCTCGGAGGGACCGGTCTTTACTGCTCCGGTTGTTGATGCCGTTTGTCCTTGCGCTTCTGTTTGCTCGGTTTGAGTGGTTTGATCGCCAAGTGATGCTCCTGTTAGTGCTTCAATTCGTTTGGTTCGTCTAGGCTCAGATTCAGCTATAAAAGCATCGTATTCTGCTTGTGCTTTTTCAACTGCGGCTTTAGCGGCGTCAATTCTAGGATCACCACTCGCTAAATTTTCATCTTTCAGTAATTGTTTTTCTGCTTTGTCTATAGCTTTGCGTAGCTTTTTCTGTGTCGCTATATCTTGTTCAAGTGTTGGTTCTACTGCAACGGGCTCTGTTCCTTTTCCTTCAGCAACGCCTGTAGCATCCGGTCTAGTAGAAACCATTCCATTTCGTTCAGCTTCTCCAGCTCCTGTGGTGGCGGGAACGTTGACGGCTGGTTGTGTAGATAGCGTAGTGCTCTCTCCAACTGCTTGACTGATAGGTTCTGCAACATCTTCCGCTCCCTTCGGTGCGACTTGGGATAACGCATCGTCAATCTTTGCCTTAAGTTCTGCGCTTGCCTTGCGTTTCCTAGTGAGTTTGTATTTCTCACCCGCGTTAAGAGACAAGCCACGGGCCTCTAACTCTTTAATTTCCGCATTAACTTTGTCGTATTCCGCCTGCATAGCGGCAACATCTGCCGGCGCTTCGGTTTTAACTTCTGACACTTCTGATGGAGTACCAAGCGGCACTTCTTCAAATTCAGTGTCGATGACCGAAGGCTTGCCTTCTGTTTTAGCTTCTGTTGTCTCAGGCTCGGCAGTAGTTTTGGCAAGTGCCTGAGCTTCTTCTTGCTTAACTCTTTCCTCTTCGCGCTGCTTGAGCGTTTCTTGTCTTAAGGCTTCATCACGTATTTGTTCATCGGTCTGACGGCCCCCGACGATACCAGTTACGCCACCCATGCCAGCCGCGCCAAGCGTAGCCATCGCAGCGGTTTCGCCCAAGCCCGAAGTCAGATCACGATCAATCCCAGCGGCGCGAGCTGCAATGTTTTGCGCAAGGCGACCACCGATTTCCTCGACGTTTTCGCTAGGTGTTTCTTTAAGCGCACCTGATACAGCACCGCGTAAGATACCCTTACCGGTTTTCTCACCAGCAAGCACGCGCTCTAACGCACCAGCTCCGGGGAGGTAGCGGTTAGCCAAAATAGACAGCGCATAACCTGTAGCGCCAGCGGCTCGTGCAAGGTTAATTGTTTCTGCGGCAGCTTGCTCGGCAGGCATCTTCTTAGATAACTCTGCATAAATATCGTCGTATGCGCCAGCGCCAATATCTGCGCCTTGTTGTACACCGCCGGTCTGAATAGCGGCTGTT